>Ga0265293_10000239_pt1 | contig 136948 bp, 148 predicted proteins | sample Munlanlewell138R_FD_192505 | JGI IMG/M metagenome (GOLD analysis project Ga0265293, IMG submission 192505) | Leachate microbial communities from a municipal landfill in Southern Ontario, Canada - Leachate well 138R | ecosystem: Engineered > Solid waste > Landfill > Unclassified | place...
CAAAGGAGCCTAAGTTAAACCCAGCAAATAAGAATAAATCAATACTAGATCCATTTAAAGAAACAATAGACAGTTGGCTTGAAGAAGATAAGCAGGCCAGAAAAAAGCAAAGACATACGGCAAAACAGATTCACAAGCGTCTTTTAAAGAGACATGGGGATGAATTCACCTGTTCATACAAAACTGTAGCCAACTATGTATCCAAGATAAGGAAGGAAATATTTTCATCCAAGGACGGTTTTTTGCTACTTCAACATATTCCGGGGGAGGCACAAATAGACTTTAGTGCATCAGATTTTTATGAAAATGGAAAATTGCATTCTGGTAACTATCTTAATATATCTTTCCCATACAGCAATCAAGGGTATCTTCAACTGTTTAAAGGTGAAAATCAGGAGTGCCTTTTCCAGGGAATGATAAATATATTTAACCATATAGGTGGGGTACCAACAAGGATCTGGTTTGATAATGCCAGTACCATGGTAAGCAATATTTTAAAAGGTGGAAAGAGAGACTTAACAGATGGATTTATGAGATTTCAAAATCACTTCATGTTTGAAGCAGCATTTTGCAATCCTTCATCCGGACACGAGAAGGGTTCCGTGGAAAACAAGGTAGGGTACCATAGAAGAAATCTGTTAGTTCCAGTTCCAAGAATCATGAGCTTAGTGGAATTCAACAAAAACTTTCTTAAAGAATGTGACGAGGATGCTGAAAGGGAGCATTATAGAAAAGAAATATTAATATCGACCCTTTATTTAGAAGATAGAAAGAACTTAATACCTTTGCCAAGCCATGAATTTGATTCAGGCAAGTATATACCAGTAAGGGTAGACCCCTATGGGAAGTTCAAACTTGAAAATGGACTGCACGAATATTCATCTGCCCCTAAATTTGCAGGGAATAGGATTACCATAAAGCTAACTGCATATGATGTGGTTGTATTGGATGAAAGCCTCAGAGAAGTAGTTGTTCATCAAAGGTTATACGGAAAAAGAAAACAAGAAAGTATGCAGTGGATACCATATTTAAAGCAACTATCAATGAGGCCTGGAGCATTAAAATATACAGGGATCTACCAGATGCGGCCAACCCCATTACAGCAATATATGAATGCTTGTAGCAAAGGCGAGAGAGGCAAGTTGCTAAAGGAAATACTTAAGATCAGTACCACATCAGGCTTTAATAGTGCAGTAGATGCTGTAAGTGAAGCAGTAGCATACGGGTCTTTGGATGTGGATAGTTTGAGCAAAAACATATTTAATATTACTGATAGTGATTTCATAGAATAAATAATTAAGAATCCTAGTTTAAAAAGAATCCTTTTTAGTATGAAACTTATATTAAAAAGGATTCTTTTATGTTCCTATATCATTACATGAAAATATATAAAATATGAAAATAGTATTGACAATACATAGATAATCATCTATATTAATATACATAGACAACTATCTATATAAGGAGGGTGAAATGGTAAATTGTAATGAAAATGCAAAAATATTTAAAGCTTTATCTGATGCTAGCAGGCTTAAGATAATTGATATTATCTTGTGGTGAACGATGTGCTTGTGATATTTTAGAACACTTTGAATTTACATAACCCACCCTCTCGCACCACATGAAGGCTTTAGCAGATTTAGATGTAGTTAAAATTAGAAAAGAGGGACTTTGGAATCATTATTCACTAAATATGGATAAGTATAATGAAGTATTAAAATTCTTATATCATATATTTCATGAAACAGAGAATTGCATCTGCAAAATTATAGATAAAAATAAAGATGAAGATATTAAGATTTAGATGGACTTAAACTTATAAAAGGCTAGGTGATTGACTTAAGAAGGGAAAAAAATTACAATCAGGAATCAGTTTTTTTGAAAGGTATCTTACTATATGGGCAGGGATATGTATGGTGATGGTGTAGCGATTGGAGTGTATATACCTAGCATACCTAAGTTTTTAGGTAACTTTGAATATGCAAATGTATCAGTACCAGTAGCAGTTTTGATATGATTAATGATTTATCCTGTGATGCTAAAGGTAGATTTTAATAGTATAAAAAAGGTAGGAGAGAGTCCAAAGGGACTTATAATAACATAGGTTTCAAATTGGCTTATCAAACCATTTACAATGTATGGAATTGCATTATTGTATTTTAATATTATATTTTAAAACCTGATATCCCCACAATTAGTCAAGGACTATCTTGCAGGGGCAGTACTCCTGGGTGCAGCTCCTTGTACTGCTATGGTATTTGTTTGGAGTCATTTAACCAAGGGGGATCTTGCATATACTCTTGTTCAGGTAGCCACCAATGACTTAATGATATTGGTTGGATTTGTTCCCATAGTTGCTTTTTTACTTGGGATGAGTAATATATCAATACCTTGGGAAACCCTATTCTTATCAGTATTATTATTTGTAGTTATTCCTCTGGTTGCTGGATGGGTATCAAGAGTTCTTATAACAAAAAATAAGGGATTAAAATACTTTGAAAAAACATTTACCCCTAAATTTAACAATGTTACTATTATAGGACTTTTGCTAACATTAATAATATTTTCATTCCAAGGTCAAACAATTGTAGATAATCCAATAAATATCGTTTTAATAGGGATACCCCTAATAGTTCAAACATTTCTTATATTCTTTATCGCTTATTTCTGGGCAAAGGCTTGGAAATTACCTCACAATGTGGCAGCACCAGCAGGTATGATAGGGGCATCAAATTTCTTTGAACTAGCAGTTGCTGTTGCCCTATCATTATTTGGACTTGAGTCAGGAGCTACACTTGCAACCGTGGTGGTATTAGTTGAAGTGCCAGTAATGTTGACCCTTGTAAAAATTGTAAATAACACTAAATCATGGTTTAGGGTATAAAAATAATTTGTATTTGGGGGGAAGTATAAATGAAAAAGAAGGTTGCTTTTATTTGTGTCCATAATTCATGTCGTTCTCAAATGGCAGAGGCATGGGCAAAAGAATTAGCTAGTGATGTAATGGAAATTTACTCTGCTGGAACAGAAGAATACCATGAAGTAAAACTTTTGGCAGTAAAGGTAATGGAGGAAGTTGGAGTAAATATGGATGAGCAATATCCTAAACTACTTAAAGATATCCCACAGGAAGTAGACTATCTTATTACCATGGGATGCAATGTAATATGCCCAGTGCTTCCAAATGTTCATAATGAAGACTGGAGATTAGAAGATCCATCAGGTGGTCCCATAGAAGATTATAGAGAAACTAGGGATCTTATAAAGAAGAAGGTTGAAAAATTAATAGAAAAAATAAAATTGGAAAGTTATTAATAAGAAAAGACCATAAGAGGGAGGGACATATATATGTTAGACAAAACAAAATTATATTTACTTACAGGTTTTTTAGGGGCAGGGAAAACTACTTTTTTGACAAATGTCTTAAAAGACTTAGATGATAAAAAAGTTTCAGTAATAATGAATGAGTTCGGCAAGGTAGGTATAGATGGCAGCATAATAAAAAAAGAAGGAATGGAATTAGTGGAGTTAAATCAGGGTTCAATTTTTTGTTCATGCCTGCAGCTTTCCTTTGTATCAGCCCTAGTAGAAATGTCAGATAGAAATATGGAATATGTCTTTGTTGAGAGTTCAGGACTAGCGGATCCATCTAATATTGATGAATTTTTAGAAGCTGTGGAAGTTGCAAAGGGAGATGTTTACAATTATAGTGGGGCAATTTGTATAATAGATGGTGTTAATTTCTTAGACCAGATAGATGACATTGAAACTGTAGAAAGACAACTTAAGTTCTCCCATCTAGTAACTATATCTAAAGCAGACCTGATAGATGATAAAAAGATAAAAAGGATTAAGGAAAAAATAAGAACAATAAACAAGAGAGCAGATATAGTTGAATCAAGAATGGGAAAGATTGATTATAAATTCTTGGATAAAGATCTAATGATAAATGACTGGGAAGAATACGAGGATACCAGCAACACTCCAGAAAATAGGCCTAAAACTTTAACCTTAACCTTTGACGGGGAATTGCCTAAAGAAAAACTAACTCTGTTTCTAGAGACTATTAAAAAAGATTGTTATAGAATAAAGGGCTTTTTTAAACTTGATGATGGTTGGAATCAGGTGGATGTTGTTAATAAAAGAATAGATTATAGCCCAACTGATAAGGGTGAAAACATGTCTGAGATAGTAATAATATCTAAAATAGGTCCCCAGATAATTAGGCCAATATTTAATGCTTGGGAAGAGCTAGTAGGTCAAGATATGAAATTAAGGTAGGTTTTAGCATAGAATGTAGGGGGGAAGATAATGAATATATTTTCTTGGTTAAATGCCCAGGTTTTAAAAATGAAATGGCTGTGGGATTTGGTAGAAATACTGGTTGTAAAGGTCTTTAAATTATCCATGGATACAAGAATAGGAGAGAGTGTTCATTTTTTTATCTATGATGTAATAAAAATATTTATACTCTTGTCAGTGATGATATTTTTCATATCATATATACAATCTTACTTTCCGCCTGAAAGGACTAAAAAACTTTTAGGCGGTATAAAAGGAATAAAAGGGAATATATTGGGAGCCTTATTAGGAATTTTGACTCCATTTTGTTCCTGTTCCAGTATACCTATTTTTATAGGTTTTGTATCAGCAGGTCTACCTTTAGGGGCAACATTTTCTTTTTTAATATCTTCACCTATGGTAGACCTGGCAGCATTTCTGTTACTAATGTCTACTTTTGGAGCAAAAATTGGAATAATATATGTGGCAACAGGGGTAATTGTTGCAATAATTGGTGGAGTTATTATTGAGATGTTAGATATGAAAAAACATGTTGAATCCTATGTATGGGGTATGGAAGCAGCTGAAGTAGAGCTTGAAGAGATGTCCTATAAGGATAGGATTGATTTTGCTAAGGTTCAAGTGAAGGATATATTTTCTAGAGTGTGGGTCTATATATTAATAGGAGTTGGGATTGGCGCAGGTATACATAATTGGCTTCCTCAGTCAATTATAGAAAAGACATTGGGAAGTGGAAACCCATTTTCTGTTCTAATAGCTACTTTTATAGGTATACCCATATATGCAGATATATTTGGAACCATACCTATAGCAGAAGCCTTAGTAGCAAAAGGGGTAGGAATAGGTACAGTAATTTCCTTTATGATGGGGGTCACTACTATGTCTATACCATCTCTTGTAATGTTGAGTAAGGTTGTGAAACCCAAATTATTAGCTACTTTTATAGCTATAGCTGCAATAGGTATAATAATCGTAGGATATGGTCTAAACTTTATTTCATTTTTATTTATATAAGGAGGGTAATCTTGATAATTAAGATACTGGGAGCTGGATGCTCAAAATGTGATAAATTGCAAAATAATTTAGAAAAGGTTTTAAGGGAATCAGATATAAATGCAGAGCTAGTGAATGTGGAGGAATTAAAAGAGATAGTAGCCTATGGTGTTATGACAACACCAGCCTTAGTAGTGGATGAAAAGGTAGTATCAGTTGGCAAAGTATTATCAGTAAAAGAATTAAAGAAAATATTGAATATATGAGATTTAAATAAAATTGTAAATGAGTAAGATAGAAGTTTTAATAAGATATCTTATATAGATGAAAGTAGTTATATGACAGAGCGAAGATTAGGTCAGTCAAGACCAATATACTTCGCTTTTTTGTGTCCAAAAATAAAAAGAAAGGAATGAGATCAATGTCAAAACTATTTATGTATGGAACGTACTTGGGAGGAATAGAGCAACTGGCCGTAGAATGTTTCCAATCACTTCACCCTATGGTCAAGTTCTTGGACATTCCTGACATGAGACTTGTCACTACTTACTTTATAAGGGGGACTAGGGCTTCAATGGTCATGGTGCCTAACTTCCAGTCAAGAAGAAGTGTTATAGTTGTCAATAATTATTTTAACTATCTAGGAGGTGATGAAGATTGACGGATGGGTGTAATTAACATTGATGATAGCTGTAGTGGTTGTGTATTTGATGATTGGAATTTTAAAATTGATGTGAATAAGAAAAGATTCTAATAGTTTGATGAATTGGATAAGAAAATGTTATATAATAAAATAAAAGTAGAAAATACCTTGTCTCTGAAGGTAATGGACATTAAGGAGGTATGATTTTGGATATAAATCAAAAAGGTAAAATTTTAATTTATCAAACTGAAAAAGGGGAAACTAGGATAGATGTTTATATGGAGGATGGGATTATTTAGTTAACGCAAAAAAATATTGCACAATTATATGGGAGAAGTGTCAATACTATTATTGACATATCAAAAATATTATTTCAGAAAAGGAATTACAAGAGAGTTGAACTATTCGAGAATTACGAATAGTTCAAAGTGAAGGTAGTCGTGAGGTTACAGAGATATAAAGTTTTATAACCTTGATATGATTTTAGCAATAGGATATAGGGTCCGATCTAATGTAGGAATTCAATTCAGGAATTGGACAAGTAAGATTCTCAAAGAATACATGCAAAAAGGATTTGTAATGAATGATGAAAGGTTAAAGAATCCCCAAAAATTTGGTGATGACTATTTTGATGAACTCCTAGAAAGAATACGAGATATTAGGGCATCAGAAAAAATGTTTTATCAGAAAATTAAAGATATCTATAGTTTGTCTGTTCAAGGCATATAGAGTGCATAGCGTTGATACAAAGACAAACTATGTAGAAATCCTGCATTTCAAGCTCTTTCATGACTATTTTGAGTTTATCGTAGATGAGCATAATTTCAAGAAAAAAGTGCTAAAAAAGTATTTTAAGGTTTCTGTAGTGGTTGACCTAGTTAGTGGAGATACAAGAAAATAAGGATAAAAATTAGAATCAGCAAGGATAAAAAACTTGCTGATTCTTGCATATATGGGTTCAGACTTGTCAAAAGGACAACCTAACTATATAGAGTATAATTAGATTGATAGAGTTAAATTGATTATAGAGGAGAAAAGTGAAAATACTAATTTTAAAGAAACATACCAAAGCTGAAATGGTGATTTACCGTGTTAGGTTAGAATGGAGTAAGAATGTTATGACAGGACTTTTATTTTGAGGTAGTTATAAAGTAAATCATTAAACTTGATATCATTCGTACAGTGGAATATAATTAATTAACAGACTTCTTTAATGGGAGGTGTTTTGTATGGATTATTTATCGGCAAAGGAAGTAGCTGAGAAATGGGGTATATCCAGACGACGGGTTCAGCTACTTTGTGAGGAAAGGCGTATAGAGGGTGCCTTTAAGCTTAGTAATGTCTGGGTTATACCCAAGGATGCAGTAAAGCCTGCAGATAGACGAAGGATTAAGAAAAGTTTAAAAAATGAGGAATAATGAAGCGGATAAATAGTGTCGGAGGAGTGAGTGTATGAAACCACCTAAGGTATTGGACAATAAAAAACATAGGGTAGTGGATGAACTAAAAGAGGAACTTAATAAAGGGTCAAAACTATCGATTATATCAGCATATTTTACTATATATGCTTATGCAGAGTTAAAAAAGGAGCTTAGTAAAATAGATAAGATGAGATTTATCTTTACAGAGCCAACCTTTGTACATAAGGACCAAGAGCTTATCAGGGAATATTACATAGAGCGAAACCCTGAAAAAAAGATGTCTGGTAATGAGTTTGAGATAAAGCTTAGAAACGAGATGAAACAAGCGGCTATAGCTAAGGAATGTGCCCAGTGGCTAGAGAAAAAGGTAGAGATTAAGTCCTTGAAACGAGCCAATCCAGCCCAGCCAAGGCTAGTATACATAGAAAATCAGGAAGACAATATATCTATAAATGGGACAGTTGACTTTACTTCAGATGGCCTAGGTATTACCCCCTCCAATAGAATAGATAGCAATATGTGTTTATATGGCAAGGACTATACAATTAGTTTTCTACAAGGCTTTAATGCCCTATGGGAAGATGATACAGCTGTACAGGATGTAAAGGACAAGGTTCTTGAGCAAATGCGTATTCTCTACAAAGAAAATACGCCAGAATTTATTTATTTTGTAACTCTTTACAACATATTCCACAACTATCTAGATGAGTTAACAGAAGATAATATTGTTAAAAGCCGTACTGGATTTAAGGAAACTTTTATTTGGAACAAGCTCTATAAGTTCCAGAAAGACGGGGTTATGGGAGCCATTGACAAGATAGAAAAGTATAATGGTTGCATTATAGCTGATAGTGTGGGACTAGGGAAAACTTTTACTGCCTTGGCTGTTATTAAATACTATGAACTTCGGAATGATAGGGTACTTGTTATAGTACCTAAAAAGCTTCGTGAAAACTGGACTGTATATACTATGAATGATAAAAGGAATATCTTCTCAGGAGACAGGTTTAATTATGATGTCCTAAACCACACTGACCTTAGTAGAACTAGTGGCTATTCAGGAGAGATTAACCTAGCCACTCTTAATTGGTCTAATTATGACCTTGTTGTAATAGATGAAAGCCATAACTTTAGGAACAATCCACCAGTCAAAGGGCGTATTACTCGTTATGAAAGGTTTATGAATGACATTATAAAGGCAGGGGTTAAGACCAAGGTTTTAATGCTTTCAGCAACCCCCGTAAACAATAAAATGAATGATATTAAGAACCAGATAGCCTTTATAACAGAAGGTAGGAATGACGCCTTTAAAAGTGTTGGCCTATACAATCTAGAGCTAATTCTTAGAAAGGCACAAATGGTTTTTAACAGGTGGTCTGAACTTCCTAATCCGGAAAGAACAACTGAAACTTTTGTTAATATGATGGACTTGGACTACTTTAAACTACTAGATACTGTAACAATAGCACGGTCAAGAAAACATATAGAAAAATATTACAACCTTAACGAGATAGGCAAGTTTCCTACTAGGTTAGCCCCTGAAAATAGGTACCCTATTATTGATACAATAGGAGAGTTTCCACCTATAGAGGATATTAATAGGCTTATAAAAAAACTCACCCTATGCGTATACTCACCCTTAGGATATATATTACCAGAAAAGAGAAGAGATTATGAGAAAAAGTATGATATGGAAGTAGGTTTAAATAGGAGTATCTTTAGGCAGACGGACAGGGAACAAAGCTTAGTCAACCTAATGCGTGTAGGTATCTTAAAAAGGTTAGAGAGCTCTATTAACTCCTTTGCTATAACTGTGGAAAATATTCTATATAAGATTAATAAATCACTTGAAGCCATAGAACAAAGGCAATTTGATTATGATGCTGAGATGGATATTAATGAGATTGATATAGATGACCCAGAATTTGATAGCTTAATGTTTGGTAATAATGTTAAGGTCCTACTTCAGGATATGGACCTTGTAAAGTGGCAGCAAGACCTTCTAGCTGATAAGGACAAGCTAGAAACTATTTTATTGGAAGCTCTTAATGTAAGCCCTGATAGAGATGCCAAGTTGATAGAACTTAGGAACTTAATAGATAACAAGATTAAGAACCCTATCAACCCTAATAATAAGAAAGTTCTTATTTTTACTGCCTTTGCTGATACGGCCAAGTATCTATACCAGCATTTATCTGAAGAATTTGCAAATAGGGGTATATATTCTGCCATAGTAACAGGAAGTGGAGAAAATTCCTCGACTTTGCCAATACCTAAAGAATTAAGAAGGTCCGTTAAGCTAACTGATATCAATACAGTTCTAACCTTGTTTTCACCTATATCAAAGGAGTGTGCCAAGGTCTACCCAGAGATTAATGAATACATTGATATATTAATCGCAACAGATTGTATATCTGAGGGCCAAAACCTACAAGACTGTGATTATCTTGTAAATTATGACATACACTGGAACCCAGTTAAGATTATCCAAAGATTTGGACGAATTGACCGTATAGGGTCTGTGAACGAGGAGATTCAATTAGTAAACTTTTGGCCTACTGCGGATTTGGACGAGTATATAAACCTACAACAAAGGGTTAAGGGCAGGATGGTTTTATTAGATGTATCAGCAACAGGTGAAGAAAATGTTATAGAGAACAATCCTAGTAAAGAGATGAAGGACCTAGAATACCGTAAGAAACAGCTTAAAAAACTACAGAACGAGGTTGTAGACCTTGAAGACATATCAGGTGCTATATCCATTACAGACCTAACCTTTAACGACTTTAAAATAGAGTTAATGGAGTATATGAAAACTAAGAGAAAAACCTTAGATGAGGCTCCTAGTGGAATGTATGCCGTGGCAAGGATAGATGAAACTATCAGAGATGTAGTTAAACCGGGGGTAATATTTACCCTAAGGCAGGTGGAAGGCAAGGAACAAAGCAAAGAACAGAATCCATTATTCCCCTACTACATGGTCTATATCACAGATGATGGAGAAGTGCGACTATCCTTCCTACATGCTAAAAAAATACTAGATATTTATAAGAAGCTATGCTCAGGTAAAAGTGAAGTCCTGAAGGAACTTGTTGAAGAATTTAACAGGGTAACTAATGAAGGTCGTAAAATGGAGCATTACTCAGATTTATTGGAGGCTTCTATTGAAAATTTAATAGGTAAGAAACAAGATATAGGAGTTTCTAGCCTTTTTTCCAAAGGTGGCACAACAATGCAGAAAAGCATATTTGATGGTATTGAGGACTTTGAACTAATTACCTTCTTAGTTATTAAGGATTAGGAGGATAGCTATGAATGACTATAAGTTTTTAAATATACCCGATAGCTGCCTTATTGGTAACACTATTTACAAAAAGTTATTTTATGAAAATGCTGACTTATCAACCAGTGATAAGACATTATTTACAGATAACATAAATAAGATTACTTGGCTCTACTGCCTAAAGCCAGAAACTATAAATATAAAAGCCTACAAAGATGAAGTGCGGGATTATCCTGAGATTGAAGTAATAGAAGTTCTTCTGCATAAGGAAGATAAGCTTAAAAGGATAGCCGAGCTTATTATGAGAACTATACCCTACCCTATGCTATTAATTTTTAAGCTGCGGGATAAAAGACTCTTTTATGTTGCCCATCAAAGAGTTAACCAAGGTGATTCCAGTAAAAATACTATCGAAGAATTTATAGCTACCGACTGGCTAGATAGTGAAAATGATTTATTAGGGAAAATGGATATAAAGAAAATGCGATTTACCAACTTCTATGCACTTTATAGTGACATTGTAGATGCTATCAGTATACACAATCTATCAACCATTATGCCAACGGGAGATAATATAAGTGGTGGAGAAGCAAGGGAACTTACAGCTCAGATAGATACTATTGGGCAGGAGATTACAAGTCTAAGGTCTAGATTGAAAAAGGAAAGCCAGTTTAATCGCAAGATGGAATTGAATGTTGAGATAAAGAAATTAGAACAAAGTAAAAATAAATTACTTGGAGGGGATCATGATGGATGAAAATAACAAAATTCAACTCTTTGAAGATAAACGCATTCGTACTGCTTGGGATGATGAAGGAGAAGAGTGGTATTTTTCAGTAATAGATGTTATTGGGGTTTTGACTGATAGTAAAGAGCCAAGAAGATATTGGAGTGATTTAAAGGCTAAGTTGAAAGACGAGGGCAACCAACTGTACGATAAAATCGTACAGTTAAAAATGACTGCAAAAGATGGAAAAAAAAGACTGACCGATGTAGCTAATACAGAAGAACTCCTACGTATTATTCAGTCTATTCCTTCACCAAAGGCAGAACCTTTTAAAATGTGGCTTGCCCAAGTTGGCCGTGAGCGAATCGAAGAAACAATTGATCCTGAACTTACCATAGATCGTGCCCTAGCTACATATCTTCAAAAAGGCTACTCCCGTGAATGGATTAATCAAAGGTTACAAGCAATTCAAGTGCGAAAGGAACTTACAGATGAATGGGATAATAGGGGAGTTAAACAGGGTTTAGAGTATGCCATACTAACAGATGAAATTTATAGAGCCTGGTCTGGTATGTCTACCCGCCAATATAAAGATTATAAGGGCTTAAAAAAAGAAAACTTAAGAGATAATATGTCAACACTAGAATTGGTTTTAAATATGTTAGCTGAGGCCACAACAACAGAAATCTCTAAAACTACTGAGCCAGAAAGCTTTGAGGAAAATAAGAATGTAGCAAAACGAGGTGGACAAATCGCTGGAAATGCACGGAAGGAGATTGAAAAGGACACTGGTAAACCAGTAATAACAAATAAAAATGCCCTTGATTTTTCAGGAATTATTTCTGGAGTAATAGAGGAATTAAAAGATGAAGATGACCAATAACAAGAAATTCTTATTTAAATTTCAAAGGAGGAATTAAATAATGATTGAAACAAGTCTTAAAGCTACTAGCCCTGACATAGGGGAGGAAAACATTAAGAAGCTAAAGGCTATATTCCCAGAAGCTATGGCAGAAGATAAAATAGATTTTGAAAAATTAAGACAAGTACTAGGTGAGTATGTAGAGGATAGTAACGAACGCTATAACTTCACTTGGAATGGCAAAGGACGAGCATTACGTCTATCGCAAACACCGTCTCTAGGGACCCTCAGGCCTTGTAAAGAGGAAAGCAAGGATTGGGATACAACAGAAAACCTTTATATAGAGGGGGATAACCTAGAAGTATTAAAACTTTTGCAAAAGAGTTATTACGGTAAGGTGAAAATGATATACATAGACCCTCCATACAATACTGGAAAAGACTTTGTATATAAGGATGACTTCCATGATAGTCTTGAGAACTATAAAAGAATTACAGGACAAGTGGATGGCAACGGTAAGTCGGTAGGGACAAATACAGAAACCAGTGGACGTTATCATACAGACTGGCTTAATATGATGTATCCAAGGCTGAGACTTGCAAGGAACTTGCTTACTGATGATGGGGTTATTTTTATTTCTATTGATGATAATGAGGTAGCAAATTTAAGGAAACTTTGCGATGAAGTATTTGGAGAAGAAAACCTTATAAATAACAGATGCTTTATATATCATATTCCTAACGGTACAAATAAGGGTTTTATTGCAAGAGCACACGAATACATCTTAGGGTATGCGAAATATATTGAAGAACTTGCATCATTTTTCAGAACTGGGGAAGAAACAATTTCTGAAGAACGCTGTACCAATACACCAACAGAGGAAAATCCTACAACAGAAATTTTATTTAAGGCTGGTTTGCGATATGATGGTTCAGAAGGTATTTTTACAGGTATTATAGGTGGGAAAGAACCAATTGAAATTGTAGGCACAATGACTTTTGAAAATGGCAAACTAAAGCATGACGTTATCTTAAAATCAAGTTGGAGAAATAAATCTCAAATACTTTCTTTTATGGAAAATGGCATTGCATATGATGAACAAGGACAAGAAGTTATCGAAATATTCTTTTCAAAAGATGGTAAACCCAAGTACAGGAAAAAGTTGAAATTTTACTCACCCAAATCAGTACAGCAATTTAAAGACTATAGTTTTGAAAAAGACTTTGATGTTTTATCATTTGAAAATCCAAAACCAGTTAGTATGATTGAATTTCTCACTTCACTCGTATGTGAGGGAAATGATATTGTATTAGATTTCTTTGCAGGCTCTTCAACAACTGCAAATGCAGTGTTTAAGTATAACTCTGATAATCATAGACATGTAAGGTTTATACTTGTTCAACTTAATGAACAGTTAGATAAGATATTAAAGACAACTACTGGAAGATCAAAAACCTTTGCTGCATCTATGATTAAGTTCTTAAATGAAATTAATAAACCTCACTTTTTAACTGAAATAGGAAAAGAACGTATACGTAAAGCAGGAGAAATCATAAAAAATGAACTAAAAGCAACATATGATGAATACCAACAAAAACAGCAATCTCTTATCGAAGATATAGAGCAATCACCTATGAATCCAGATGATTTAGATATTGGCTTTAAGGTATTAAAACTTGATACTTCCAATATCCGTAAATGGCAACCTGACTATGATAACCTAGAGCAGTCTTTATTGGACTATGTAGAAAATTATGTAGAAGGCAGGACAGAACTTGATGTAGTCTATGAGATAATGCTTAAATATGGACTAGATTTGGCCTACCCATTTGATGAATTTACCATAGCTAATAAAAAGGTCTATTCTATTGGTTTTGGTATGCTTATGATATGCCTTGATAATGAGATTACAACGGATATAGCTAAGGGTATCCTATCTAAAGTAAAAGAACTAGCCCCTGAGACTACTAGAGTAGTATTTAAGGATAACGGCTTTAAGACAGACAGCAACAAGACCAATATCAAGGAGATACTTAAATCTGGTGGTATAGAAGAATTTATAACTTTATAAGGAGGCCTATTTAAATGAAACTACAATTTGATAAGAAGTTAGAATACCAGCATCAAGCCATAGCCTCCGTAGTTGATTTATTTGGAGGACAAACTCCCATGCAAACTAACTTTACTGTATCAGCCTATAATGGTCAGGTGGGTTTATTTGACACAAAAAATGGTATTGGCAATAGGCTAGAGCTGGATGAAGAAGAGATACTTGAAAATCTTCAAGAGATTCAACTTAAGAATGGGCTTCCCCAGACAAAAACCTTAAAGGCTGGAAGCTATGACTTTGATGTGGAGATGGAGACTGGGGAACGTGTCATAATAGTGATAGGTGCAGTTTGTGTTATAAAATCAATGGTTTCAGGAACTTTAAACAAATATATTTTGTGCATTGCTTAGAATAATTAGGATCTAATTGTTGTAAGCAATGCATGAGAAGGAAGGGTTTTGGTTCTTTAATAATTTTCAATCATTTAGTATAATTATATTTAAGATGATAATTAGTTGCATATTCGTAGAATTAGGCGAAGCTGTCATTCCGAGCTTGTCGAGGAATCTTAGGGCTAAAACAAAGATCCTTCGTCGCTTTACTCCTCAGGATGACAAACTTGACAGCGTCGCACTATTTATAAAGTACGTCACATCAGCAATAAAATTAAAAAATAAAGAATTAAAACTCTAGCGGTTCAGATATAAAAGTCTGGGCTGCTTTTTTTATTTCCCCCAGAAAGGAGGTTGCCTAGATGGTAAATGATGAAGTTAATAATAAGGCTATAAATATTGAGATAAAAGTGGCTCAATATTCAGCAAAGGCTATTTTAAAAGCTATGAAAAAGATTATAGAAGATGCCGCTGAAAAAAGCCAACCATTTGCAGACTATCTTAGTGAGAAAAGGAAAACTAATTCAAGAAAGCTTAAGGATATGGTAAAGAAAGGTCAGCTGGAAAATATTGATTTACAAGAGGGTGAAGTCAAGGAACTTAAAAACCAACTTAACCGATATGGAGTAAACTTTTCTGTAATGAAAAATAAGGAGTCAGGCTTATATTCAGTATTCTTCCAGGCAAAAGATACAAAGGCAGTGGATCTAGCCTTTAAAAAGGCCATAGAAAGATATGAGAAAAAGGAAAATAGGAGAGACTCAACAAGAGACATTTTAAACAAATTTAAAGAGAGGGTGAAAAATACGGTAGTTAAGAATAAGGTGAAGGAAAAACACCATCAACAAGAGAGATAAAATGAGGAGGCATTTAAGAGAAATCTTAGGTGTCTTTTTTATTGAGAAGAGGTGAAGTGAATGGGTTTTGACTATTTTTATGGAAGAGATGCTGAGAGTTTTAGATTTATCCGTTTACCTGTAGCTCTTATGGAAGATGAGTATTTTAAGGGATTATAAATAGATGAAAAAGTTCTTTATTCAATGTATTTATCAAGAAGTGCTTTGTCTTACAAAAACAATTGGATATTGGAACTAGTATTTAAAATATTAATATCAAAAAAAACATTATAAATTTTACCTATTGGACTACTAGAATATAGTATGCTAACATAGTTTACGGTATTAAAATTATTTAAGCAATACTTTAGATTGGAGGTCTGCCATTATTAAGGGAAAAAGGTATTCTATAATAATTATAAGATTGATATTAATTGTAGCTTTCTTTGCATTTTGGGAATGGTCAGCTGAAGCCAAGTTATATAATCCTCTTTTTACTAGCTATCCAAGTGAAATTTTCAGGGACTTGATTGAATTTTATGTAAGTGGAGATCTTATAAAGCATGCATCTATAACCTTAAAGGAAGCCTTTTTAGGACTGTTTTATGGTTCCCTTGCTGGGATTATAGCTGGTTTAATATTAGGACAATTTAAGTCTTTAGGTAAGATACTTTTACCTATTATTACTGCTATTCATGGTATTCCACAATTGACTTTAGCGCCAGTCTATATTTTATGGTTTGGTTTAGGTATTGCCTCCAAAGTTTTTCTAGCAGCTCTTATGGTGTTTTTTCATGTATTTTTCTCTACTTACGCAGGCATTCAAAATGTAGACAAGAAATTAATTGAATCAGCCAATTTGCTAGGAGCTGGCAAGGTGCAGACTTTAATTCATGTGGTTCTACCAACCAGCATGCCTTTTATATTGTCAGGGGTTCGTGTAGGAGTTGGATCTAGCTTAGTTGGAGCTATTATTGGAGAGTACATAGGAGCATCTGCAGGTTTTGGCTGGATGATAGCATATGCAAGTTCTTATTTTAATATTGCTCGTGTTATGGCTTGTATTTTAATATTGCTTATAGTTGGTATATTTTTAAATTTCTTCCTTGATAAGGTTGAAGAATACTTGCTTCGCTGGAGAGGAAGGGAAAATTTAGTTATTGAAAATAGTAAAAAAATAAGTTAAAAAACATTTAATAGGAGGAAAAGGTATGAAAAAACATTTAAAAGGAATTTTAATATTAGTTTTAATAGTTTCTTTACTTGTTGGTTGCACAGCAAAAGATGAGAGTGATAGTGGAGAGGGTAATGAAAAACTTGAAAAAATAATTATTTCTGAAATGCGTGGAGAATCTTGGCTTCCAGTTTATGCGGCTGAGATGTTAGGATACTTTGAAGATGAAGGATTAGAGACAGAGTTTGTAGTCTATAAAGATGGGCCTATAGCTTTTCAAGGAATGCATGCAGGAGATTCGCAGTTTTGTATGCTTTCAACAGAGCCTGTTTTACGTGCCTTTGACGAGGGCTTTGAGTCTATTATTGTTTTACCAACTGTTAGAAGCAAGCAATATATGTTTGCAACTAATTCTGAAATCACAGATATGAAGGACTTAAAAGGCAAAGCAATTTTTGGTGGTATGCCAGGGTCAGCACCCTATTCTTTTGTTGCTTCAGCTTTAGAAGAAGTAGGATTAACTGTAAACGATGTTGAATGGATAAATATGGAATATGGAGCTGCTTTAGCTGCTCTTGAACAAGGCACTATTTCTGCTGCTTATTTTGATGGTATTTATATAAATAAGTTAAATGATATAGGAGCAAATGTTTTAATCAATACTATGGATCCAGACCAACATAAGGCCATTTATGGAACAGAATTCTATGAATCTCAAATGGTTACTGTCACTAAAAAGTTTGCTGAGGAAAACCCTGAAACTGTTCAAAAATTTGTAAATGCTTCTATGAAGGCCATTAAATGGCAAACAGAACATACAGATGAAGAACTTGCAGAGCTTGTATCACCTATGTTCGAAGGCAAAGATATGGTAGAAGTTATAAGTATTTTAAGAGATTCACTGACAAGGGATGGTAATTACAGCAAAGAAGGCTATGAGGCTATTGAAAGCTTTTGCTTGGAACAAGGAATAATATCAGACCCTATTGGATATGAAAACATTATTGATATGAAGTATGTAAACAGTGCAAAGGAAAGTTTAAATATAGAATAAAAACTCTTGTATTATAGGAGTAGATTTGAGGGATAATTATGTCATATATAGTTTTCCAAGATATAGAAAAATACTATGGTGAAAATTATATTTTAAAGAAAAGCAATCTGTCAGTAGAGAAGGGAGAATTTGCGACATTGCTAGGGGCTTCAGGATGTGGCAAGAGTACTTTACTAAGGTGCCTTGCAGGACTGGAGAAGGTTACCAATGGTAAAATTTTTCTTGACGGTAAAGAAATTACCAATATAAATCCTAGAGCCAGAAATGTAGGTATGATTTTCCAACAATATAGTCTTTTTCCGAATTTAAATGTCTATAAGAATATAGCTTTTGGCTTGAAAATGAAAAAGATGGAAAAAGACACTATTCATCAACATGTAAAAGAAGCTATTAAGATGGTCGATTTAGTAGGAAAGGAAAAGCAGTACCCCTCACAACTTTCAGGTGGGGAACAGCAAAGAGTTGCCCTGGCTAGATGTATTGTTACTAGACCAAAAGTTCTTTTGTTAGATGAGCCTTTAAGTGCCATAGATGCCAAGCTTAGAAAATCTCTTCAATCTCGGATAAAAGAACTTCATAAGGAATTGGGCATGACTTCTATTTTTGTTACTCATGATCAAGATGAGGCTATGACTATGTCAGATACCATACATTTAATGCGAAATGGGGTCATAGAACAATCAGGAAATCCTTTTGAACTTTATAATAGTCCGAAAAATAGCTTTGCAGCAGAGTTTATAGGCAATTATAATATTTTTTCGGGCAAAGATTTTTCGAAGTTAACTGGTGAAAAGTATAAGGATAAGAGTGATATTGTTATTCGTCCAGAGCTAATTGAAATTTCAAATACCAGTTATCCAGCAGATGAAAAGTATTATGATTTCTTTGGAACTATAAAAAACATTATTCCTCAGGGCAATATCATTAGATATAGTGTTAAATCAAACAATAATTTAATAAATATTGATGTTCTAAATAATGAAAAGGATTTTTATAAAATTGGGCAAGAAGTGTTTTTTAGGATAAATAAAAAGTCCCTATTGATTTATAAATAACATTTTGTACAAGAGGTGGTTATTTGAAAAGAAAGAAAAAAATCATATTGCTTTCTCATTGCATATTGAATTCTAACTCTAAAGTAGAAGGGTTGAGTCAGTATGAGGGAATTTTCAAAGAAATATTAGATAGGATTTACGATAAAGGTATAGGAGTTATTCAGCTCCCTTGTCCTGAGATGATAATGTATGGAATTAAGAGATGGGGACATGTAAAAGAGCAATTCGATACTTTATTTTTTAGAGAAGGTTGTAGAGATATGCTAAAACCTATAATTGGACAAACTAAGAGTTACTTGGATACAGGGTATGAAGTATTAGGAGTTATTGGAATAGATGGTAGTCCTAGTTGTGGAGTGAACTTTACATGTTCTGGAGATTGGGAAGGAGATGACTCTTCTAAAGATGATATAAATCACAAAATTAAAGATTTGAAGGAAGTAAGTAGTTCTGGAGTTTTTATGGAAGAGTTAAAGAAGTATATGGAAGAATATAATATTAGTATTCCATTTGTAGCTATAAATGAAAAAGATGTATTTAGTTCTTTAGAAAGCATTAATTTTTTTTGAATAAGTAAATGTAAGAAATTTCTTGTAATTAATTATTACAGGAAATTCGAGATTTACTTTAGAGAGCGAGTTAAAAAGAGAAATTAGAACCATCTAAACTCTCCAATACTGAAGCGAAAATTTCATATGATATTAAGAGAATTAAATTTCATGCTAAAGTATACTATTTTAAAAGAGATAATGGATTTAGCACAGCATATATATGATCTCCAAATTTATCTAATCCTAATCTTTACTATGGATTATAAAGGTTTCAGAATGCAATTCTAAAGATACATTAGATAATTTTATTTTTATTGTATATTGTAATACAACGCATTACAATATATTTAAAGAAGTAGAGGATTTTATGAGTACAATTACAGTTAGTTTGAATAGCGAAGAAGCTAGGATTTATAAAGAATATGCTGAGTTTAAAAATATTACTCTATCAACCTTGATGAAGGATGCTTTATAAGAAAAGATTGAAGATGAGATTGATTTAAGGGAAATCTTGGCTTATGAGGAAAGACTTAATAACAATGAAATAGAGTATTATTCTTTTGATGAAGTGAAGAAAAGCTTAGATAATTAGCATGAAATATAAAATTCTGTTTGAGAAAATGCAGATAAGTAACTTAAAAAAATAGATGCCACCCAACAAAGAATGATAGTTAACTGAATAGCTACAAATATAGAAAATACTCATCACCCAAGAATATGTGGTAAGTCTTTGAAAGGCAATTCAAAGGATTATTGGAGATACAGAGTTGGAGATTATAGAATAATTGCGAAAATAAATGATAATGAAGTTAGGAAATTAATAATCGAAGTAAACCATAGAAAAGATATTTATAAAAAGCTCTAATTTTGGGGCTTTTTTCTTTTCCATAAAAGATCTGATATTATAAGTATAGATAATTAGGTACTGTTAACTAGTTATGAAAAATGGCCTGTATAGAAATCTTGTAGTAGCAGCCACAGGGGAACGTGTCATAATAGTGATAGGGTGCAGTTTTTATTATAAAATCAAGGGTTTCAGGAGTTTTAAACAAATATATTTCGTGCATTGCTTAGAGTAATTAGGATTTAATTGTTGTAAGCAGTGCATGAGAAGTAAAGATTTTGGTTCTTTAATAATTTACAATTATTTAGTATAATTATACTTAAGATGATAATTAGTTGCGTATTCGTAGTACAATATGTAATAAATAAAAATAAGGATATAGTTGGAGGGAGAAGATTTATGTGTTTATGGTAATATATAAATACAACTTTTGGCAACCATAAATACAATCTGCATATAGATAAATAAAAAAAGTAATTGCCAGCGCCAATTCAATAATATACCCTATTAGTGACTAAACTTTTAGGGGGTAGAAAAGGACGTGTTGACAATTACTCATATAAATTATATAAAAGATTTATATTTTTCACAAGGAAAAAACTATAATGAAATATGCAAAATTACAGGTAGGAATTTTAGGACGGTTAAAAAATATGTAATGAAGGAAGATTTCAATGAAAAGAAACATAAGCCTGGGAGGCCTAATAAAACTGATGACTTAAGGCCAGTAATTAAGGAAATGGCTATCTGAAGATAAAGCCTATCTTAAACTAGAGTATCCAAGAGGAGAGGCACAAGTAGATTTTGGAACTTTTGAAGGGTATGAAGATAATATTTTAAAAAAATTCCACCATCTAATCCTATCGTTTCCTAAGTCAAATGCAGGCTTTGCCCTTGTTACCAGAAGTCAAACAAGGGAGGCCCTATTAGAAGGTCTAGCAGAAATATTTGCCCACATAGGACATGTACCTAATGCTATTTGGTTTAACCAAATGTCTACTGTTGCCTTAGGGAAGAGGGATGAAAATGGTCAGGTAAAAACTGCTGATTTTGTTTTAAGATTCGCTAATCATTACGGCTTTAAAGTTAAATTTTTATAATTGCTTTCAAATAGGCGATGCTGTAGTAAAAAATGGGCATACATTTATGATTTCAAGAAATAAAAAAGTTTATGCTTATGAACAAACTCCACCTAAGGCAGCATTTACGGTGCATTCATATAATTGATTAGCAGACAATAAATACATGACATTTACGTCTAAATATATGGATGTAATTATATACAGGATAGAAGATTTGAAAGGTTTGAATTAAAAGCGGGAGATAATTATACTATTATAAAATTAGCTATTACAAAAAGAAAGTTTTATAATGTTTGCGAATTTATGTAGAAATTAAAGCCATTAGAGGGTGATAAAATGAAAAGAAAAAACATATTAATAATCTTGCTCCTAATATTAATATTGGCTTTAGTAGGATGTGAAACTGAAGAATATAAGACTCACACATTTAATTATGATTACTATGAAGAGGAAAACTTCTTCACCTTTGAATATCCTGAAAGTTGGGAGATAGTTGAAGACGATGCCTCAGAATTTAACAAATTTCCTGAAAAATCTCCAGATTTCGGATTAAAGATATATATGGATAATGAAAAAAAAGATATAAATTTTATAAGTATTTTTGAAGGTGTTTCTTCAAGTCTGTATATATATGATGAAAACTTATCAAAGGAAGAATTTTTGATAGATGGTGAAAAAAAGGGATATATATATTCAAACACATTCTTATTGAAAGAATATGATACAGTAAGCAAGATTATAACTTATGAGGCAGATGATGAAAACCATGCATGGAGATATGTTATGATTAGTTCAGAAAAAGAATTTTATGACAAAAATAAAAAGAAAATAGAAAGGGTATTAAAGAGTATAGAGTTTTGATTCTAAGTGGCTGTATGCATATAATTTTCAAAAGCTAATTTGTCTTAAATACAATTATAACAAACTCAGAAAGCTGTCAAACAATTGGTTTTACTAATGTAGGGTATGTGTTGATACTCTGTTTGTTTTATTCTGTAATATCGGTTTGTCATAGTATGGGGTACAATGTAGTTGTGTAAAACTGAAAATTTAATAAAGAAAATGAAATGGCGAAGTTTTAAGGTCGAAAAAAGACCAAGTAAACTTTACCATTTTTTTATGTGTAAAAACAGAAAGGAAGGATTGAGATCAATGTCAATTCTTATTTATCGGAAAATGTCAATTCTATTTTATCATCCTACTACATCTTACTGCTCACCATTTTGTTTAGATAAGATTACACACAGTATATAATTGATTGAAAAAAATCTTATTATCAATTTTATAATTTTCTTGACATAAACTACAACCGTGTAGTAGAATAAAGTCACTACATCGATGTAGTGCAATTGTTGCAGACGTATTACAAGGAACGGAGGGTGTACACCATGATTAATTTTCAAAAATTATCGGAAACGGAAATGGAAGTGATGCAGGTTATCTGGGCTGCCGAACATCCCATTACATCTGGCGAACTACTTGACATTTTTTCACAGCAAAAGGGGAAGAATTGGAAAGGGCAAACAATTTCAACCTTTCTTGCAAGATTGGTTGAAAAGGGTGTCCTGATTTCCATAAAACAAGGTCGGGCGAATATATATAAGCCTCGCATATCTCCGGAAGAATATCGGAGCCATGAAGCAAAGAGCCTATTGGAAACTTTATATGAGGGTTCGGTTAAAAACTTTCTGACAACGCTCTATGATGGCAAGGAGTTGACGAAAGAAGAAATGACAGAATTAAGGCGCTGGTTCGCAGAAAAGGCAGGTGAAAAGAATGAATAATCTGTTTTCAAATCTCCTTGCCATGTCTATTGCGGGAAGTGTAGTTGTCGGGTTAATGCTATTGCTTCGACCTGTAACGGCAAAAATCTTCTCTGCAAGGTGGCAGTACGGAATTGGGAAAATGGCAATTATCTTTTTTCTGCTGCCCATTTTCCTCTTTGTCAGAAAGCTTCCTTTGATTCAGCCTGTCATAGAAAGCTATCCTGTCGAACCACTTATCATTCAGAAAGCACCACCAACATTGCCATCAAGTGGTTTTGTTGACACAATAGATACTCTGGCGGAGAAGCATTTGACGCTTGAATTGACACAGGCCACTTTGCTTATTTGGTTTGTAGGTGCGGTGGTATTTGCCGGCTGGCATTTGCATTGCTACCTCAGGTTTTCTAAACAGCTTCGGACTGACAGCTTTCTCGTATCTGGGGATACTGCAGCTGCTACCCTGCTTTCCTCATGCAAAGTGGCATTAGGTATTCACAGCGAAGTAAAACTAATGATGAACCCAAAAATCACAAGCCCTATGCTTGTGGGGTTATGCAGTCCTATGATATTGCTACCAACTTCAAACCTGCGAGAACTTGACTTAAGACTTGTCTTGACCCATGAGTTAATGCACTTGAAACACAAGGATTTATGGGTAAAAATGCTTGCTTTGTTTGCTGGGACTGTGCATTGGTTTAACCCCCTTGCCCATATTCTACGCAAAGATATAAGCATATGGGGCGAATTGTCCTGCGATGAGGCATTGGCATGTGATATGTCCAATGAGGAAAGAAAACATTATGGCGAAGCCATCTTGAACGCGCTGGATAACCATTCCAGCATGAACAAGGCTTTTTATTCCCCCTTATGCGAGAGTAAGAAACACATTAAAAGGAGATTGATAAGATTGTTGAACGTTAAGAAAACGAAGAAGTATATTATGGTTTTATCTATTCTAGTAATACTCGTAATAGGCGCTACAGGATTGGCATTGGGATCTAGTTATATAGGGAACGACATTGACAATGTTAGCAATGTTAGTGTTGATGATATTAACAGTGTTACCGTCGATAAAGAGGACTATAGCAATATCGATGTGAAATATCTGTGGCCTGTAACAGGGTATGAACGTATTACCGCTGCATATGGTAACCACATGCATCCCGTGAAGAAGGAAATGGTGTTTAATAATGGGATTGATATTCCAGCACCCGAAGGCACATCTGTATTTGCCGCAAATAAGGGAACAGTCGTTGAGATAGGAGATAATGAAATGGATGGTAATTATGTTATTTTAAATCACGGTGGGGGTATTCATACTTTTTACTCGAAGTTGTTCGGATTTGCAGAAGGTCTTGCAGAGGGAGATACCGTGCAGCAAGGAGACGTTATGGGCTATGTTGGCTCGACAGGCGTAGCAACAGGCCCTCATCTACATTTCCGCCTGATAATTGACGGTGAATACACTGATCCTACGAGTGCTTTTGCATCGGAAGATTGGTCGGATGACGGGATTCGAAGGCCGGGTGTTTGATTTTTTCACAGTGCCACGGATGGTGTGTTTACCATCGACAAAGATGATTTTAATGGTGCAACTGGTGGTCGGCAGTAATCTTTGTTTTCGCATCCGACAACTTGCCCTTAATCAATCAGAGCTAGGCGACTAATTTGCCCAGCTCTGATATTTTGATAGGGAGTTTCATTGTGTATTGACTATTTACAGTTGTTTAAAAAATACTAAAAAATGAAAAGTATAAAAGTGATACCATGTTGCAAAAGACTTATAATAAATTTATGTGACATTTCGTGTGACATTTTTTAAATTTATACCCAATTCCCACCAACTTATAACAAAATCATAAAAATAGGAGTGGCTATTTTCCAATGCTAGCCACTCCTACCAATCTCTATTTTAGTCGGGATGACAGGATTTGAACCTGCGACCCCAAGTCCCCCAGACTTGTACGCTACCAAACTGCGCCACATCCCGATAAAATTCATTTCCAGTAATTATTCTACCAGAATTATCTCAATATGTCGAGTCTTTTATTTTTCTATATATGAAAATAAGTACTTTATCACTATGATTTAATTAATTATAGATATTTAAAACAGCATACAATTGTGCTATACTATAGGTATCCATATTCACTGGAGGTGTAAATTTGTTTGATTTTACAATAACATTTTTTATATTATTGTTTATATCTAGTATATTTGGATATATTTTTGCTATATTAAAGGAGAAATTATATTTAAAAAATAATATTATATTAATAGATAAAAAGGCAGTAAAGGAAGAGCATTTAAACGAGGCAGACATGAAGGAATTTTTATTAGATGGATTAAGGGTTAAGGCTGGGGACGAGATAAAGGTAGTGACTAGGCAAAAAAAGAAATACAATGGAATTTTGATTGGGGCAAAAAAGGTAGATAAATCGATTCTAATGGTCACCCACCAAGACGAAATTAAGCTATTTAAAATTGATAATATTTTGAAATTTAAAGTGATTAGTAAATATGGCAAGTTTTTCTAATTGATCCGTAAGGGTGAAATAAATGACATATGAGAAAAGAAAAAGAGATAGAAAGAAGAGTCAAATTCTAAGAGGATTTGTTGTAACTATTGTATTCGCCTTAGTTGCTTTTAAATCTATACCATCAATTTTGGCTAACAATGCAAAGACTGTTATTCCAGAAAAAGGCATACTGGAGGAAAAAATTTCAGCCCAAGGATTTTTAATAAAAAACGAAGTTTTAATAAAGTCTAAAAACACAGGTACTTTGCATAAGCTGGCAAAAGAGGGCGAAAGATTGCCTTCAGGAATTGAAATCGCGACAGTTGATTCAATTGATGACACAGGAGCTCTTAAACACGAACTCCAATTAATAGATAATTCTATAGCTGCCATAAAAAAATCACAGCAAGAGGCCACAGTGCTAATGAATGAGAAAGTAAAGACAGAAGATTTGCAAAACAACGTGGTTGAAGAAATACAAAACTATATTGCCCTAGGCGAGTACAATGAGCTCTATTTATTAAAGGAAAAATTAATTTTATATGATAATAAAGCGAAAGAACTCTCTTTTTCAACTACATTAACTGGACAAAGCCTCGAAAATTTAGAATCTAAAAGAGAAGAGATTAATAATCTAATAAAAAGTAAAAATGTTAGATATTTTTCGCCACAAGGAGGAATTATTTCCTATGAGATAGATGGTTTCGAAGAAAGTTATTTACCTAAAGACTTTGAAACCTATTCATATGACATGTTAAACACAGCAGAATTGGCAAAAAATAATGGAGATACAATTTATCTAAATGAACCAGTATGTAAAATAATAGACAATTTTGAGTGGTACCTAGCCCTTAAGATAGAAAACATAGATGAGATAGAGGATTTTCAGGTTGACAAATCTATTCTATTATCCATAGAGCATAATGAATATGAATTAAAGGGTAAAATAATATCAATTAATGAATCTGGCAATAAAGCAGTTATGGTGATTAGGCTTAGTACCATGTTGCACGATTATTACGATATCAGGTTTCCCAAAATAGATATAATAAAGACTAGAAAAGAAGGCTATAAATTACCCAATGAGTCAATAGTTGATAATCAATTGCATAAAGGCGTATATATAAAAGACAAAAATGGAATAGTTAAGTTTAGGCCTATTGAAATAATAGGTCAAGATAATAAATACACATATATTGACACTGGAGATTTAGATGGAAACATTAGTATCAATGAACAAAGTTTTGTAACAGTCAGACTATATGATGAGGTATTTGTAAATACAGCCGGTTTAAAAGACGGACAAATACTTAATTAGCGACGGAGGGGATAATTATTAACATTAAAGATAAATTAGATTTGCTAAATGAAGAAATTGAAAAAACATTGATTAAAGCAGGGCGAAGTGATGATTTAGTAAACTTAGTAGCTGTTACCAAGACTAAGGGTATAGATATTATTAAAGAGTCTCTAAAGTTTGGAGTTACAGATATTGGAGAGAACAGAGTACAAGAACTGAGTGATAAGTATGACGAATTGGGTAAGGATGTAAATTTCCATATGATAGGTCATTTGCAAACAAACAAGGTCCGCAATTTAATCGGCAAGACCAAGTTAATTCATTCCCTAGATAGAATGTCTTTGGCACAAGAGTTAAATAAAAGATCTAAGATGCTGAATATTACTACAGATGTTCTTTTACAGGTAAATATAGCAGAAGAAAAAAGCAAGCATGGCCTAAAATCTGATGAAGTATTGCAGTTTTTAGAGGATATACTTGATTTTCAAAATATTCGAATTAAAGGCTTAATGACAATGGCACCTTTAACAGAGGATCAGGTATTAGTTCGAAATGTTTTCAGGTCATTATTTAAAATTAAGGAGGATATAGTCAATAGGAATTATAAAGGATTAAATATGGCTTATTTGTCCATGGGAATGACAAATGATTATAAATTAGCCATTGAAGAAGGTTCTAACATGATTAGAATTGGTTCGTTTATCTTTGGAGAAAGAAACTATTAGGAGGGGTATAATGAGTAGCTTTATGGATAAGGTTAAATATTTCATTGGGGTACAGGACTTGGAAGACGAGGATTTACATGAAGATTACGAAGAATACAATGAGGATTACGACACTGCAGTGCCGGCAAAAATGAAGAAGTTTAATAATAAAGTTGTAAATATTCACACAAATAGTAATATGAAAATTGTAGTTCATGAACCACTAAACTACGATGAAGCACCAATTATCATCGATGACCTAAAATCTAGAAAAGCTGTTATTGTTAACCTGGAACAATTGGACAATACAATTAAAAAGCAAATATTTGACTTTATAAGTGGTGGAATATATGCCATGGAGGGCAATATTCAGAAAGTAACTAAAGACATATTTATTTTTGCACCTAATAATGTGGAAATTGACGGTCTAAAAGATGAATTAACGACAAAAGGAATTTTTTCCTTATAAAACGAGAAAGGGTAAGTTGATGATACAATTATATAGAGCCATAGGAATTTTGATTAATTTAATTGAAGTATTAATAGTTGTTAGGATAGTATTGTCCTTCTTAAATATTAGAAGCAAAGGTGTATTAACAGGGATTGTTTACGAATTAACTGAGCCTGTGCTAGGTCCTGCAAGGGAGTTAATTTATAAGCTGGGAGTTGACACTGGCATGTTTGATTTCTCTCCCTTACTTGCCATAGTCTTTTTAAGAATAATTCAATATATAGCTGCCAGAATTTTACTGTAGCAGGTAATCAGATGAAATTAGATAGGGATTTTTACACTTCACATATAAAAAGCAAGGAAAAAGTTTTTTTAATGAGAAGATTAATCGACAAAATCGAAATTGTTTTATCTAAACACATCGTCCAATCTACAGATTTCTTGGATCCTTATGAAAGATTATTGGCAAAGTCCATCTTAAATAGATTCAATGAAATAGGTTATTCAGAAGATGGGCAAAATAAAAATAGTGAAAGGCAAATAATCGTTATTTTCCCCCAATACTATGTTGAATTTTGTATTCACGATTTCATAACAGCTATAAGGATAAAAGGAGATTTACAAAGCTTAAACCATAGGGACTGTCTGGGTTCTATCTTGGGATTAGGTATAAAAAGAGATAAAGTAGGGGATATTTTAGTTTATAGCGACCATATGGATGTAGTGTTGAAAAGGGAAGTGGCGGGATATATTCTTATGAATCTCGAAAAAATTGGCAATCGAAAGGTAGTAGTTTCTAAAATCCCTTTAAATTCTCTATCAGAAGGAGAAGTTGCTTTTCGTGAAATTCAAAAGACACTATCATCCAATAGGTTAGATGTATATTTAAGTGCTGTATACAATTTGTCTAGAAGTGAAAGTAGGCAGTTTATTAGTTCGGATAAGGTAAAGGTAAATTGGGAGGAGATAGACAAGGCCTCTAAGGAAATTAAAGCTGGCGATGTAATTTCAGTTCGAGGTATTGGTAGATCCATACTTTATTCAATTGACGGTTTCAGTAAGAAGGGAAAAATCAAGGCCAATATTAGGATAATAATATAAATGGAGTGAAACAAATGATTACACCTTTAGATATACAAAACAAAGAGTTTAAAAAAACTTTGTTGGGCTACAAATCCCAGGAAGTTGACTCTTATTTGGATTCAATCAATGAGGATTATGAAAAGTTGTATAAAGAGAATATTGAATTAAAAGACAAAATCGGAATTTTAACAGATCAGATTAAACAATATAACAATTTAGAGGAAACTTTAAAAAGTACTTTAGTAGTTGCTCAGAGTACAGCAGATGAAGTAACTAGCTCAGCTAGAAAAAAGGCAGAGTTAATAATTGAAGATGCAGAGATAAGTGCAAAAAACAGAATAACAAGTGCTTTAGATGAAGTGAGAAAGATTAGAGAAGAGTATGATAAATTAGAGAACGAAATTTATATGTTCAAGACTAGATATGAATCCTTTTTAAAAGCTCAGCTTATCTCCCTGGAAGAATTTCACAACAATTTTGAGACTAATAAGGCAAATGGAGAAAATATCAAAGCAGATATAATAAAAAGTGATGACTTGGATAAGATGAATCATTTAGGGGCATAGTTGCCTCTTTTTTCTTGGTTGAATGATTTAACTTTGGAGGAAACTAATAATGATAAAAATAGATGACAATTTTTTTATTGGGGATGGCAATTTCACAGTTATTGCAGGGCCCTGTGCTGTTGAAAGCTATGAACAGACAGATAAAATAGGTAGCTTCTTAAATAAATTAGGGGTGAGGATTTTGCGAGGCGGGGCCTATAAACCTAGAACTAATCCAGATTCTTTTCAAGGACTGGGCTTAGATGGTTTAAAGATATTGCATGAAATAGGGCAAAAATACGGATTAAAAATAATTTCTGAAATTATGGACATAAGAGATATAGACAAGGCATGTTCTTACGTAGATATATTTCAGATTGGCTCTAGAAACATGCAGAACTTTTCTCTGTTGAAGGAGATTGGAAGAACCAAAAAGCCAATAATGCTTAAAAGAGGCATGAGTGCTACGATTAAGGAGTGGATTATGGCTGCAGAGTATATTAAGTCCAGCGGAAATAAGGACATAATATTGTGTGAAAGAGGGATTAGGACATTTGAGGATTATACTAGAAACACCCTAGATTTAATGAGTGTTCCAATAATTAAGGATTTGACCGAATACCCTGTGTTTGTGGATCCATCCCATGGTACTGGCAGAAGGGAACTGATACTGCCTGCTACAAAGGCTTCAAAGGCTTTAGGCGCTGACGGAATAATGGTAGAGATACATCCAAATCCTGAAGATGCTTTATCTGATGGATTTCAATCTTTAAATTTCATGGAGTTTGAAAATTTATTTAATGTGATAAATGATTATAGTTTTTAAACCTTGACAATTTTGCTATCTGTTGGAAAGAATGTTTACTGTTTTCCTGGTTATATTATATTCATAACGTAATTTTATAATAAATTAGGAGACAAGATATGAATAAAGATAAATTAGAATTATTTAGAAAGAGACTATTAAAAGAAAAATACAATTTATTAAAGACTCTAAATGGAATGGAAAACATGAAGGAATTTGGTTCAATGGATATATACCATAGTGAACTATCTAATTACGATAACCACCCCGCCGATATAGGTACGGAGCTTTTTATGATGGAGCAGGACAATGGGTTTAAAAATGGGATGAAATCCACCATAAGTGAAATAGATGACTCATTAAATGATATAAACAAGGGTACTTACGGTATTTGCAGAGAATGCGGAAACAAAATAAGCGAGGATAGATTAGATGCAATACCCTACGTAAAGACCTGCGTCGATTGTACAGACAAAAAAGATTCTATAATTGACAAAGATATGGATAATAGACAGTTTATATCTTTAAAAAGGGGCAGAGGCTCTTCTTTTTCAGATACTACAGAGGATATGGTTCAGTTGGACAGGGAAGATACATATCAAAAAGTTGCACAATATAACCACGTTCACAATGACCCTTCATTTCATACAGGCGATAATTTAAACGTAATGGATGAAGAAGACTTAGATGGAGATGGTATATAATTATTATTTTCATTGAAATTATTTAATTAATAATATAGAATATATTGTATATTTCTGGTTTAGGAGGAAAAGATTTGCTATTTATTATATCTATTATTATCATAATATTGGACCAGCTTACAAAAAATTGGGCAGTTAATTCTTTAAAGGGATTAAAGCCCCTAATTATTGTACCTGACTTTTTTAGATTGGTGTATGTAGAAAATTTTGGAGCTGCCTTTGGAATATTACAAAACAAAAGGTGGGTTTTTATTGTTATTACTTTTATTGTGATAATTGCCATATTTACATTTCTTTTGAGAAACTATTACAAGATGAATGTACTCATGAGAATAGGTATTGCAATGCTATTAGGAGGAGCCATAGGCAACTTTATTGATAGGGTGAGGCATGGTTATGTAGTAGATTTTTTTAGCTTTAGATTATTTAATATTTATGAATATCCTGTATTTAATGTGGCTGACATATTTATAGTAGTTGGGACTATTGCCATTATGAGCCTAGTATTGTTTGATAAATATGAAGTCTAGGGGGAGTAGATGAAAACTTATGAATTATATGTAGGAGAAGATGAAGGTGAAAGATTAGACGTTTTTTTATCCAAAGAGTTAGACGAAGTGTCGCGTACATATATCCAAAAACTAATTAAAGAGAAATTAGTTTTTGTCAACAATAAAACACGAAAGTCTAGCCATTTGGTAGAAGAAGGGGATCATATAATAGTTAAATTTCCAAAGCCAAAAGTGTTGCAGGTATTGGCAGAGGACATCCCTTTAGATATAGTCTATGAAGACAATGATTTAGTAGTAGTAAATAAACCTCAAGGACTAGTGGTGCATCCTGCACCAGGGAATTATACTGGAACATTAGTCAATGGTTTACTATTTCATATAGACAAGCTGTCGTCCATAAATGGCATAATAAGACCAGGAATTGTACATAGATTAGATAAAGATACCTCTGGCTTATTAATCGTTGCTAAAAGCGACAAAGCCCATAGAATCTTATCAGAACTTCTTAAAAATAAAGAGATTAATAGAACTTATTTAGCTTTAGTTCACGGTCTTATAAAACAAAACGAAGACACCATAAATTTACCAATTGGAAGGAGTTCTGCCGACAGAAAGAAAATGGCTGTCACTTACAAAAACAGCAAGGAAGCGATTACTGACTATAAGGTATTAAGTAGATATGACAATTACAGTTTAATTGAGGTCAGCTTGAAAACTGGCCGCACTCATCAAATCAGGGTACATATGGCTCATATCAATCATCCCATAGTTGGGGATCCGGTATATTCAAGAAGAAAAAATGAATTTGGTTTAGACAAGCAAATGCTTCACGCATACAAATTAGGTTTTCTGCATCCTGTTAGTAAAGATTATTTAGAGTTTGAAATAGAATTACCTCGGTATTTTAAAGATATCTTAGAGAATATTCAAAATAGGAGGAAATGAAGGTAATATGAATGTCAAAGCTGTTATTTTAGATGAAAAAGCTATTCAAAGGTCAATTACGAGAGTTGCCAATGAAATCATTGAAAGAAACAAGGGAATTAAAGACCTTGTATTGGTGGGTATCAAGACGAGGGGATGCCCATTGGCTGAGCGGATTGCAAGGAAAATTGAGGAAATTGAAGAAGAAAAAATACCTGTGCTGTCCTTAGATATTTCACTTTATAGGGATGACTTGACGGAAATCGGTGAAAAACCCATAGTCAATGAAAGCTTTAGGATAAGTATAGACAACAAGGTAATTATACTTATCGATGATGTAATCTACACAGGCAGGACCGTAAGGGCTGCTCTAGATGCATTAATTGAAAAAGGCAGACCTTCAAGGGTTCAATTGGCAGTTCTAGTAGATAGAGGGCATAGGGAGCTTCCAATTAGACCCGATTACGTGGGTAAAAATGTACCTACTTCAAAAAGTGAGAATGTAAAGGTAAGCTTAAGAGAAGTAGACGGAGTTGACCAAGTCGTTATTTCAGATTACAAAGGGTAGAACTATTCTTCTACCCTTTGTAATTTATTTATATTTTCCTTTGATGGGCTTATGGATATTGTTTTATAGTTTACATAAATCACCATACCAGGCTTTGCGTTTTTAGGTTTTCTTATATTTTTTCGCTGAGTAAAATCAATGGGGACATTGGTTGATGTTCTGCTTTTGCTGTAAAATCCGGCCAAATTTGCAGCCTCTAGCAAAGTACTATCCGGTACAGAGGATTCTGTTGTTTTGATAATTACATGACTTCCTGGTGCATTTTGAACGTGAAGCCAAATATCATCCTTTTTTGCAAATTTTAGGGTTAGATAGTCATTTTGCTTATTATTTTTCCCTACATATATGTGAAATCCATCGGAGGAAATATAATGAAGCGGCTTAGATATATTTTCTTTTTTCTTTTTTTTCAAATTTCCCTTTATATAATTTTCCTTTATCAGTTCTTCTTTGATTTCATTTATCTCTTCTATTTCTGTGGAATTTTCAATGCTAAATAATATATTTTCTAAGTACGAGATTTCATTTTCAGTCTCGGGAATTTGTCTATTTAGAAGCAAATGTGCATTTTTAAGCTTTGAATATTTTTTATAGTATTTCTGAGCATTTTGAATGGGAGATAACTTGATATCTAAAGGAACGAGAATCTCTCTCATATTTTCGTCATAATAGTTTTCCAATGATATACTGTCTATTCCTTTGGGAATTTTATATAAGTTCGCAGATATTAAATCTGCATATACCTTATATTTCTCCCTATCTTTGCTCTCGATAAGTTCCTCTTTTTGCTTTGACAATTTATTGAGGGTTCTGTCAAGTTTAACTTGAATAGTCTTTTTAATTGATTGAGATTTTTGATTTATTCTATCAGAAGTGTCCCTCAGCTTATAAAATTCATTTAAAACATAAGAAATAGAATCCGAAAAGTATTTGTTTTTACTTCCGAATTGATTAATATCCATTACGTGAAAGGCAATAATTTCTGAACCATCTTCCTTTAAAATATAATTGGGATTAAAATCCTCTTTATTTATTTTATCTACTAAGGAATTAAATGAATTGAAAATGCTTTTTATATCCTCTTCATATAAACTGCCTACTGTTCGAAGAATGTCGGTATTCGACATAAAACATATTTCCCTACTAATCAAAGGGCTTAGCCCCATATAATTCATATAGAAAAACTTAAAAATTGGTAAGTTTTTATTTGCAGCATTTAAAAGATTCATAAATATTTCCTCTGTATTATTTAATGGATTAACTTTGTTTTGCAAAGGTGGAAATTCGTATTCTATACCAGGCAAAACTTGCCTTACCCTGCTCATATTCTCAGATACCCTTTTTACAGAATCTATAATTTTTAAACTATTTTTATCAATTAAAATTATATTGCTGTGTTTACCCATTATCTCGACAATCAACCTTTTTTCAGATGGCTGACCGAATTCGTCAAAAGAGGAAATATCTAACAAAATTACCCTGTCCAATTGAAATTGCTCGACATTAAGCACAGTTCCCCCAATTAAATGTTTTCGAAGCAGCATGCAAAACATAGGGGGCTCAGGTGGATTGGACTTCGTATATTTTGCCAAATAAACCCTTGGATTGTTGCTGCTTGATGACAATACTAGTTTATGATTAGTGCCCCTATTGTGTATGTGAATGAGAATTTCATCTTTTTCCTGTTGGTATACTTTATCTATTCTTCCACCGACTAAGTTTACCTCAAGCTCTTTTACAACTGCCTTTGTCACTATACCATCATAAGACATATTTATTCCTCCTGATTATCTTGTGTCAATAAGAGTATAACACTATTGAAGAAATTAATAAACAAAAGGTTTTTTGGTACAATACATTAATATTTTGTAACATATTGTGGATTATTTCATTAAAGAACTGTATAATTCCAATTAAGACTAAAAAAGAGAAAGTATGAGGTGAATATAATGTTAATGAGTATGACTGGATTTGGAAGAGGGGAATTTGTAAACGAACTTTTTAAAATAAAGGTAGAAATAAAAGGTGTAAACCATCGCTACAGCGATATAAACATAAAAATGCCTAGGCATATTTCATATTTAGAGGAAAGGGTCAAAAAAACTGTAAAAGAGAAAATCAGCAGAGGAAAGATTGACATATATATAAATGTAGATTATATTAATGAATCAGCCATAGATATTAAGGTCGATATACCTTTGGCAAAGTCATATAAGGGTACCCTGGAAAAATTGACCAATGAATTAGGAATAGAGGACAATATTAGGCTATTTAATATTCTCAGTATGCCGGAAATAGTAAAGATAGAAAAAAAGGAGTTGGACGAAGACACCGTCTGGCAATACCTAAGTACTGCATTATCCGATGCGTTAAACGATATACTGAATATGAAGACAGTAGAGGGAAAATCAATGAAAGACGATATGCTGTCAAAATTAGAGGCTATAGAAGCAATGATAAATGAAATTGAATTAAGATCTCCTTTTATCGTTTCTGAATATAAGGAAAGGCTAAAGGAAAGAATCTCTGAGATACTGGATAAGGACATTGAACTTGACGAAAATAGACTAATGTTTGAAATAGCTTTATTTGCAGATAAAAGCAATATAAATGAAGAGATAGTCAGATTAAAAAGCCATATTGATCAATTTAGAACGATTGTCGATGAAGACGATGTGGTGGGAAGAAAATTGGACTTTTTAATACAGGAAATGAATAGAGAAACAAATACCATTGGTTCTAAGGCCAATGACCTAGTAATTTCAAAAAACGTGGTGACTATAAAGTCGGAAATTGAAAAAATAAGGGAACAGGTACAAAATATTGAATAATTAATGAGGAGGTAGCCATGTCAATAAAACTAATTAATATTGGATATGGAAATATAGTATCGGCAAATAGAATTATTGCCATTGTAAGCTCAGAGTCTGCTCCCATCAAGAGGTTGATTCAAGATGCCAGAGAAAACGGTCTTCTTATAGATGCAACTTATGGAAGAAAAACAAGAGCTGTGATTGTCACCGATAGCAAGCATGTTATTTTGACACCTGCTCAGGCAGAGACTATTGCCAATAGATTTAGTTTCAAGGATGATAATCATGAATAGGGGGCTGTTTAAAAATGTCTAAAGGTTTTTTACTGATAATTTCTGGACCTGCTGGTACAGGTAAAGGTACAGTATGTAAGGAATTGCTTAAAAGAAACACAAATATCATTTTCTCTGTATCAGCCACTACTAGAGGCCCGCGAGTCGGGGAAATTGATGGAGAAAACTATTTTTTTATTGATAAAGAAAAGTTTGAAACAATGATTGGCAATGACGAATTTTTAGAATACGCTTATGTTCACACTAATTACTACGGCACACCAAAAAAATTTGTCATGGAAGAAATTAACAAAGGGGAAATAGTACTTTTAGAAATAGATGTGCAAGGTGCCATGCAGATAAAGAAAAACTATTCTGAAGCTGTGTTTATCTTTTTATTACCGCCTACCATGGAGGAGTTAAAAAATAGGATAATTAAAAGGGGTACTGAATCCGAGGAAGACATAAATAGGAGATTTGAAAATGCCTTCAAAGAATTGGATTTTGTAGGGAATTACGACTATTTTGTTGTAAACGATATTGTTGAGGATGCAGTATCCGACATTGAATCCATAATTAAGGCGGAAAAACTTAGGGTCAAAAGGCAATCTAGAATCAAAGAAAAAGTATTACTTAAGGGAGGAAGATAATATGTTAAACCCATCTTTTAATGAATTAGCAGAAAAAGGAGATAGTAGATATACTTTGGTTATGGTGACGGCTAAAAGAGCCAGACAAATTATCAAGGGCTCTCAGCCTCTTATTGAAACAACTTCTATAAAGCCTGTCAGCATAGCTTTAGAAGAGGTTTTAGATGGAAAAGTAAGCTATACTAGACCAAATACAAATAGTATAAAATAGGAGAATTAATATGCTTAAAGATAAAACAATCATTCTTGGGGTTACTGGAGGCATAGCAGCCTATAAGGCTGCTGATCTAGTTAGTAGATTAAAAAAACAAAATGCAAATGTAGAGGTTATTATGACTGAAGGAGCTGCTGAGTTTGTAACGCCATTGACCTTTCAAACCATGTCAGGTAACATTGTACACACAAAGATGTTTAATGAAATAATTGACTATGATGTGGAACATATTTCACTAGCCCAAAAAGGTGACATGATTTTAATTGCTCCTGCTACAGCCAATACCATAGGTAAAATAGCCAATGGTATTGCAGATAATTTATTGACTACTGTAGTTATGGCTTCCGATAAAAAGGTTTTCTTTGCTCCAGCTATGAATACTAAAATGTACCAAAATCCAATAGTGAAAACAAACATGGAGAAGTTGAAGGATTTAGGGTATGGCTTTATTGAGCCTGCCATAGGGAAGCTAGCCTGTGGGGATTTTGGAGAAGGGAAAATGGCAGAACCTGCTGACATTGTAGATTTCGTCATCGGTAGTTTTGTAGAAAAGGACCTCAGAGACAAAACCATTGTCATAACTGCAGGCCCTACCATTGAGCCCCTAGATCCAGTGAGATTTATGACAAACCACTCCAGTGGGAAAATGGGTTATAGCATTGCTAAAAATGCTGCTGATAGGGGTGCAAATGTAATTTTAATCACTGGACCTACATCTATAGAACCTCCCAGGAATGTGGAGTTAATCAGGGTTAATACGACAGAAGAAATGCTAAATGCTGTTGGGAAACATTTCGATGATTGTGATGTTTTGATAAAATCTGCGGCACCAGTTGACTACAAACCGAAAGATTTTAGTCAAAGCAAGATAAAAAAGAAGCAAAATGAAGATAAATTTTCCATCGAATACGTAAAAAATCCAGATATAGCTGCTCACTTCGGCAAGATTAAAGAAAACCAGATTATGATAGGATTTGCCGCTGAAACCGACAATCTGTACGAATATGCGGCGGAAAAATTAAAGCAAAAAAATCTAGATTTTATTGTAGCTAATGACGTAAGTAAAGAGGGCGCTGGATTCAATGTAGACACTAATATAATAACCATAATAGACAACAATGGCGGGATAACGAACTATCCAAAAATGGAGAAAACTCAAGTTGCAAAAGTTATACTGGATAGGGTAAAATATTTATTAGATGATAAAGGTTAGATTAAAATCTAACCTTTAGTTTTGAGTATTGGCATTTACGCGAAAAGGGTTGATAAAATTAATGCTAAAATATGCACAGGTCATCATTGATAAAAAGGCTTCTCAGGTAGATAGACTATATACCTATACCATAGACAAACAGTTAATTAATGCTATAGAAGTTGGTATGAGAGTTGTAGTCCCTTTTGGAAGGGGCAATAAATTTATACAAGGTATTGTCATAGAAATACTGGATGACTACAATGACGACTATAAATTAAAAAAAATTGAAAAAGTTTTAGATAGTAAGCCCCTTATTTCAAAAGAATTGATTGAATTGGGCATGTGGATGAGGGACCATTATTTGACCTCATATATAGATGCAATGCAGCCTATTTTGCCTCCTGGAGATTTTAAAAGAATCAATACTTTTGTAAGCCTTAAGAAAACAGAATCTATTGAAAAACTCAGCAGCGAGGAAATATCAATTATAAATTACTTAAAAAATCATAATAGAGTCTTAATGGAGGACTTAAAGAGGGACCTACTTTTACCCGGCATAAATAATGTTCTTGTTTCCTTAGAAGACAAGGGTATTATAGATGTAATAGTAGATATAAGGACAACCATAGACATCAGAACAGAAAAATGGCTAAAGATATTTAATAATGACATTTCCTTGGACCGAATGTATGAAATTATTGGGAAGAGGGCTATAAAACAAAGAGAGATAATAGAGTTTCTATATAAGGTTAGGGATATTTCCTTCAAAAATTTTTCGATGTATATAGATACCTCCTTATCTACGGTAAGGGCTTTAGAAAACAAAGGCTTAGTTAAAATATATGAAAGGGAAGTTGGGAGGGAGCCCATAAAAAAAGAAATAGGAAGCTATCTAAAACATCAACTATCTGAAGATCAAAGCTCCGTATATGATAGGATTATTAATTCCTTTTATGGAAAAGATAAACATAATAAATTTTTGATTCACGGCGTAACAGGCAGCGGGAAAACAGAAATATATTTACAGCTAGTAGAAGAGATGCTTAAAATCGGCAAGGACTCTATTGTACTTGTTCCAGAGATTTCCTTAACTCCTCAAACCATAGATAGATTTGTAGGTAGATTTGGCGATTTAGTTGCCCTGCTTCACAGTAAATTATCTTATGGGGAGAGGTTTGACGAATGGAGAAAAATAAAAGAAGGAAGTGCAAAAATTGTCATAGGAGCGAGATCTGCTGTATTTGCACCTTTTAAAAACCTCGGGTTGATAATCATAGATGAAGAGCATGAGTCTACATACAAATCCACACAAAATCCAAAATATGATACTTTGGAAGTGGCAGGGAAACGGGCGGATCTGGAATCCGGTTTCCTAGTTATGGGTTCTGCCACTCCTTCCCTTGAAAGTTACTATGATAGCCTGAATGGCGAAATTGTCCTCTTAGAACTAAATGAAAGAATAAATAACTATGCCTTACCAGAAATATCTGTAATAGATATGAGGGATGAACTCAATAAAGGAAATAAATCAATTTTTAGCGAGGAGTTATATAATTCTATTTTAGAAAATTTAAATGATAAGAAGCAAAGTATATTGTTTTTAAATAGAAGGGGCTTTTCTACCTTTGTATCTTGTAGGAACTGCGGATATGTTGTTAAATGTCAAAATTGCGATGTATCCATGACTTACCATAGAAATATTAATAAACTAAGATGCCATTATTGTGGCTTAGCTATTGAGCCGCCCACAGTTTGCCCCGTATGTAAAAGCAATTATATAAAATATTTTGGCATCGGTACAGAAAAGGTGGAAGAGATAACGAGGGAATTATTTCCTCAAGCTAAAATTGCAAGAATGGACATGGATACCACGACAAAAAAAGGAAGTCATGAAAACATTTTAGAAGAAATGAAAAGAAATAAGATTGATATTCTAATTGGTACGCAGATGATATCCAAAGGATTAGATTTTGAAAATGTAACTTTAGTTGGCATCATAGCAGCAGATACAACCTTAAATTTACCAGACTTTCGTTCTCCGGAGAAAACATTTCAATTAATAACACAAGTTGCCGGCAGGGCAGGAAGAGGGGATTATAAGGGCAAGGTAATACTACAGACTTATAACCCGGACCACTACAGTATTGTACTGTCTAAGAATCAGGATTATAGAAAGTTCTATGAAATGGAAATAAGTTTAAGAAAAGAATTTTTATATCCGCCATATGTAAACCTTGTAAGTATCCTATTATATGGTGAGGATAATACAAAAGTTGCAAGGATTTCTAAAGAGATATATAATTTAATGGCAGATAATTTGGAGTGGATTCCAAAGGGACATCTGGGTAAGTATCTTATTGGACCTTATCCCGCACCATTAGAAAAAATCAACAATAATTACAGATGGTTAATTTTGATAAAAACCGAGAAAAAAGATTTTACAAAGTTAAAGTCTTTTATAAAAAGGGTATATATAAATAATGAGTACAAATTACAGCTGGATCAAGTAAAATATAGTATACAAATAAATCCAAATTCGATAATGTAGGAGGAAAATATATGGCACTAAGGGAAATAAGAATAGACGGCGATCCAATTTTACGAAAGAAATCTAGGGAAATTACTGAAATTACGGAAAGAATAAAAGTGATGTTAGATGATATGATAGAAACCATGAATGAGGCAGAAGGTGTCGGGCTGGCCGCCCCACAAATAGGCGTCCTAAGGAGGGCCGTAGTCATAGATGTTGGTCAAGGTCCGCTAAAGCTTATTAACCCAGAAATCTTAGAGGTGGAAGGTGAAGTGGTGGACGTAGAAGGGTGTCTTTCTGTTCCAGGAAGGTCGGGGACAGTCTCCAGGCCAGAGAAGGTAAAGATACGATATTTAGATGAAGATGGCAATGAAAAGGAACTTGAAAGTGAAGGGCTTTTGGCTAGGGCAATATGCCATGAAATAGACCACTTAGAGGGTGTTTTATACACAGATAAAATGATAGAGGAAATAATTCCAGAAGAAGATGAAGAGGTGTAATATGAATATTATTTTCATGGGTACTCCGAATTTTGCAGTACCTACCCTTGAGGCTTTATTTGCACAGGGCTATACAATTGATTTAGTTGTGACGCAAAAAGATAGACCAAAAGGTAGGGGAAAAAAAGTTCTGTATACTCCGGTAAAGGAAAAGGCTTTAGAATTGGGTCTTGAGGTTTATCAGCCTGATTCAATTAATTCTCCTGAAAGCATTGATTTTCTAAGAAAACTTAGTCCTGACTTTATGGTTGTAGTCGCTTACGGACAGATATTAAAAGAAAATGTTCTTGAAATTCCAAAATACGGTTGTTATAATGTTCACGCTTCACTATTACCTAAGTATAGGGGAGCTGCACCAATTAATTGGGCTATAATTGACGGCGAAAGTATGACAGGTGTTACTATTATGGAAATGGAAGAGGGCTTGGATACAGGTGATATAATCCTTAAAGAATCAATCCCCATTGAGAATGAGGACGATTCCTTATCCATTCACGATAAGCTTTCAGAACTAGGAGCTAATTTAATCATAAGTGCCCTAGAAAAAATATCTAAGGGGGATTACTCTAAGGTACCTCAAAATCATTTGGAATCTACCTATGCCGCTAAATTAAATAAAGATTTAGGAAAAATTGATTGGAATAAATCCACTATAGAAATAGTAAATCTAATCAGGGGCCTAAAGCCGTGGCCCAGTGCATATTTTATATACAATGAAGAAATTGTAAAAGTTCACAAGGGAAAGGCCATTTCCAGTAATTTAAAGGGGAAAATTGGTGAAATAATAAAGGTAAATAGTGAGGGCATATTCGTATGTGCCCACGACGGTATAGTGGTAATGGAGGAAATACAATTCCCTGGCAAGAGGAAAATGATTGTAGAGGAGTACCTTAGGGGAAATTCAATCAAAGAAGGGATTGTGTTAGTATAAATTTAGGAGGGAATATAAATGCCTGGATATTATGGAATGGGTATGGATTATACATGGGTTGTATTTGTGTTGCCTGCATTATTGTTGGCATCCTACGCTCAGTTAAAAATCAGCTCTGCATTTAACAAGTATTCTAGGGTTTCAAGCGAAACAGGGCTGACAGGGGCACAAATTGCTAGAATTATTTTAGACAGAAATGGACTGCAGGATGTGAGAATTGAACATATAGGAGGAAAACTAACGGACCATTATGATCCTAGAAGCAAGGTTGTCAGATTGTCCAATACCATTTATGGTGGAACTAGTATTGCCTCTGCAAGTGTGGCTGCACATGAGGTAGGCCATGCGATACAACATGCAGATGGCTACTATCCCCTTATTTTGAGAAATAATATTGCACCAATAGCAAATATTGGCTCAAGGTTTGCCTGGATATTGATATTTATAGGTTTTTTAATCTCACCTGTGTTTTTAGATGTGGGCATACTTCTTTTTTTAACAGTGGTTATTTTTCAAATAGTGACATTGCCTGTAGAATTTAATGCAAGCAGCAGGGCCCTTTTACAATTAGAAAATGGAATCATAAGCAGGGAAAATATTAAACCAGCAAAGAAGGTGCTTAGCGCTGCTGCCTTTACTTATGTAGCTGCAACTCTTGTGGCAGTAGGGCAATTAATAAGGCTTTTGGCACAAAGCAATAGAAGAAGGAGATAAAGGGGTTCTGCCCCTTTTATTTTCGTATAATGGGAGTGTTAATATGGTTGTAAACTCAAGGGAAACTATTCTCGATATTTTGACAGAGGTTTTTGAAAAAGATGGATATTCAAATATAACGATTAACAAGTATTTAAAGTTAAAAAAAGACCTAGACCCTAGGGAAGAAAACTTTATAAGAGAAATCGTATATGGAATTATCGAAAACAATATATATTTGGAATTTATTATTTCAAAAGCGTCGAAAATCAAAATAAATAAAATACATCCAACTATAAAAACAATATTAAAGATTGGCATATATCAGCTTGTTTTTATGGATAGAATGCCTCATAGGGCTGCTGTTAATGAGACTGTAAATTTAGTAAAAAAACATGGACATAGAGGCACCATAGGATTCGTAAACGGTATTCTAAGGAATATAAGCAGAGACAAGGAAAAGTATATAACTATTCACGACAAAAACCCAGTCGATAGCATATCTATTAGATATTCACATCCCAAATGGCTTGTGAGAAAGTGGATTGAAGAGTACGGCGAAAAGTTTACTGAGGAATTGTGTAAGGCTAACAACGAGACGCCAAGATTAAATCTAAGGGTTAATACATTAAAAACATCAAAATATGACTTAAAGCAAAGTTTATTGAATAAAGGGTACAATGTGGAGGATGGAAGGTATGCTGACGATATTTTAATCGTCGACAATCCAATTAGATTGACTAACATAACGGAATATAGAGAGGGATTGTTTACAATTCAAGATGAAAGCAGTGCCTTAGTTGGGCAAATAATAAATCCACTGCCCGGAAGCACAGTTATTGACATGTGCTCTGCACCTGGTGGTAAATCTACACATCTAGCCCAAATCATGAAAAATAAAGGTAAAATACTGAGCTTAGATATTCACCAGCATAAGATTAAACTAATTAAAGATAATGCCAAAAGGTTGGGAATAGACATCATAGAATCCTATGTAGAAGATGCAGAAAAGTTTAATAAAGAGTTTGTCAATATGGCGGACTACGTTTTAGTTGACGCCCCCTGTACTGGTTTTGGGCTCATAAGGAGAAAACCAGAAATTAAAATAAATAGAAAAGAAGAAGATATAAAGGAACTAGCCTCTATTCAATGGACTATTTTAAATAATGCAAAGGAATATGTAAAGCTAGGCGGAATTCTATTTTATAGTACCTGTACAATTACCAAAGAGGAAAATACTGATTTGATACGAAGATTTATTGATATAAATCCAAATTTCAAGCTGGTAAGTATTAAAAATGTCATAAATAACTTTGAGGATTATAATAGTTTAGATAAGGGCTGTGTGCAGTTGTTTCCCCATATTCACCACACAGATGGCTTTTTTTATGCAAAATTGATTAAAGAAAGATAGATATATCTATGATAATTATGTATAATATTAGAATAGAGAACATAGAGGTGATTTTTTGATTGGACCTGAATTAAATAGTTTAACTTTAGAAAAGATTAAGGATTATATGGTTCATATAGGAGAAAAATCCTATAGGGGAGAGCAAATCTTCTCTTATTTTCATAGAAATAATGGTACAGATATTTCTGGCTTTAAATTATTACCGCAAAGTTTAAGGGATAGATTATCTGATATTGCAACAGTAAATAAAATGAAGATATATAAAAAGTTCACCTCTGCACTTGATGACACGAAAAAGTATTTAGTTTCGCTGCAGGACAACAATATTATTGAATCGGTAATGATGGAATATGGACATGGATATACTGCTTGTGTATCAACTCAAATAGGGTGTAAAATGGGTTGTTCTTTTTGTGCATCTACCAAGGAGGGTTTAGTAAGGAATTTGACGCCAGCAGAAATGGTTAATCAAATTTATTTAATGGAAGAAGATTTAGGCATAAAAATATCTAACATCGTTTTAATGGGAAGTGGTGAACCTTTGGATAATTATAACAATGTCTTAGATTTTATAGGCATTATATCCAGCGAAAAGGGACACAACATCAGTTTAAGAAGTATTACCATATCGACATGTGGTATTGTACCGAGGATTTATGACTTAGCTAATAAAAAACTCCCTATTACCCTATCCATCTCACTGCATTCTCCATTTAATGATGAGAGAAAGAAGATTATGCCTATTACAATCAAATATCCCATAGATGAAGTAATTAATGCATGTAAATATTATTGGGATATGACGAAACGAAGGATTACATTTGAATACACATTAATAGAAGGTGTAAACGATAGGCAAGAAGATATAAATGAATTGGGAAAATTATTGAGGGATTTCAGATGTCACGTAAATCTTATTCCCTTAAATCCTATAGAAGAGTATAAAAAGGACAGGCCGAATCGAGCAAATATTGAAAGATTCCAAAGGGGATTAAAAAAATATAATATTTCAGTTACAATTAGAAAAGAAATGGGGGGAGATATTAGCGCCTCATGCGGACAATTGAGAAGATCTGTTACCCAAGATGATAAATATAAAGGATTTCAATGGGGTGGTATTATGGTTAGTGGTGCTATATCAGATGTAGGTAAAACCAGAGAAAACAACCAAGATGCCTTTTACGTATCCAAAGATTCCAGCCTTCCCCTATATATGGTGGCGGACGGTATGGGGGGGCATAATGCGGGAGAAGTGGCTAGTACCATGGCTATGAAAATCATTGGCAGCAACTTTGCTATGAACAAAGGAAAGCTTACCAGCAAGGAAAAGATACTTAAGCTAATAAAAAATTCAATAGAGGAAGCTAATACAAAGATATATTTAAAATCCCTTGAAAGCGAAGAATGTCAAGGTATGGGTACTACCATTACATTAGCTTATATACATGAAGGGGAGGTACTTTTAGGACATGTAGGGGACAGCAGAGCATATTTAATTAGACGGGAAAATATTGAGCAATTAACTGAGGACCATTCTTTCGTAAATGAATTAATAAAAATTGGTAGTATAACAAAGGAACAGGCAGTAAATCATCCCAAAAAAAACATGATAACGAGGGCAGTAGGTTCTAGCAGTATAATAGAATCAGATTTAATAGCTAGAAATTTTAAAAAAGACGATATATTGTTTCTTTGCAGCGACGGGCTCTTTAATATGATTAATGACCTTGAAATAGTACAAGTTTTTAATCGTGAACACGATATCCAAAAAGCCTGTGAGACCTTGGCAAATCTAGCTAATCATAGAGGTGGATTGGACAATATCACTGTAGTGGCTATTAAATTTAATTATGAGGTGAAATAATGATAGGTAAAGTTTTAGGCGGTAGATATGAAATAATAGAACAAATCGGTGGAGGTGGTATGGCTTTGGTGTACAAGGCCAGATGCCAGCTATTAGATAGATTTGTTGCAATAAAGATTTTAAAAGATGAATTTGTCAATGATGAAGAATTTATTAGAAAGTTTCGCAGAGAGTCTCAGGCTGCTGCTCGATTATCTCACCCCAATATTGTCAACATCTACGATGTCGGTGTTGAAAATGACAATGAACATCAAATTCATTATATAGTCATGGAATACATAAAAGGAAGGACTTTAAAAGAAATAATTAGAGAAAAGGGCAAGCTGTCTATTGACGATACTTTAAACTATTCATACCAGATTGCCGAGGCGTTGCAGCACGCTCATCTGAATCATATTTTCCATAGGGATATAAAGCCCCACAATATTATGATAGCAGAGGATAATAGAATTAAAGTCACAGACTTTGGAATTGCAAGGGCAGCCACTAGTTCCACGGTAACGACCACATCTAATGTTTTAGGTTCAGTTCACTATTTTTCACCGGAACAAGCGAGGGGAGGATATACAGATGACAAATCTGATATATATTCTCTGGGGATTGTAATGTATGAAATGATAACGGGAATACTTCCATATGAAGGGGAGAGCCCAATAACAGTTGCATTAAAACATGTCCAGGAAGATATTATTCCTCCGAGGGAACTGGTACCTAATATTCCCGAAGGATTTGAGTCAATTATATTGAAATGTGTTCAAAAAAGGCAGGCAGATAGATATAGTAATGTAGATAAATTGCTAAAGGATCTTGGGAAAATCAAAATAAATAGAAACGAAAAAATTTCCAATACGATAGATGATACAGACTCCCATACTAGAGTAATTCCAACATTGAAGATAGAGGATGAAATTAATATGAAAAATAAGAACAAGAAAAACAGAAAAGAAAAAAGTAAAAAAGACAATACATTAAAGATAGTAATACTTGGTATTTTATTAGCATTTCTTTTAGCAGGAAGTTTTTTCTATGGATATTTTAAATTGAAAGATTATTTAATAACTGAAGATATTGTCGTTCCAAACATAGTCGGAGAGCAAGAAGATGTTGCTAGGGGAATTATTGAAGACCTAGGTTTAAAGTTTGAAGTTAGAAATAGGGTGAAAGACAGCAACTTTGCTCCAGGAGAAGTTACATTTCAATCCATAGACCAAGGAACGACTGTAAAAAAAGACTTTCCCATAGAAGTAACAGTTTGTGAAGGGGAGAGTTTAGTTGATGTGCCCCATGTTGTCAACAAAGATTTGAGTTATGCTAGAGAGCAGATTATTGATAATGAATTAAAAATAGAGATAGAGTATGAACACTCAGATGATATACCCGTTGACGTAGTAATTAGACAGAACCCTGAAGGGGGAACAAGTGTAGAACCTGGTACAAGGGTTACAATAGTTGTAAGTCAAGGAGAAGATATAAAGCTTGTAAAGATAGAAAAACTTGTTGGAGAGAATGTGGAAGAGGCTAAAAGAATTATAAAGAGGTTGGACTTAGTCGAAGGAGAAATAAAGTATGAACCTAATGATGAATTTGAAAAGGATGTCGTTTTCTGGCAAAGCTATGAGCCTGGCACAGAAATTGAAACTAAAACTGCAGTGGACTTTTATGTAAGCAGCGGACCTTCGGAGGAAGAGCCAATCGATGGAGACATAGAAGGGGACGATTTAGAGACTCCGATTACATTTACCATACCACCATTCCAAGACAAAGAGGAGACTCAGATAAAGATAATTAGAATTCAAGATGGCATATCGAAAATCGTTTACAACAAAGGACATAAAGCCAGCGAAGGAGAAGCTACAATAACTCTTACTGGGAAAATTGGTGCATTGTTTGACATATACTACGATGATATATATCAAACTACGCTTTCAAAGGAGGAATAGAAATTTCTTATGGTCGAAGGAATAATTGTTAGGGGCGTTGGAGGTTTTTACTATGTCAATACCGATGATGGTATAATTGAATGCAGAGCAAGGGGCCTATTTAGGGAAGAAAATCAAACTCCTCTCGTAGGTGATAAAGTGCGAATAAGGCTCAATCCAGAGGACGGATCAGGCTATATTGAGGAAATATTACCAAGAAAAAACCAGCTTATTAGGCCACCAGTTGCCAATATAACCCAGGCAATTATTGTAATGAGCATAAAGGATCCTATTTTAAACCCTTGGCTTTTGGACAGGTTATTAGTCATGGTCGAAAAAGAAAAGATAAAAGTTACTATTTGTATAAATAAAAGCGAATTAAAGACTAAAGAAGCAGATAAAATAGTCAATATCTATAGGGATGCAGGATACAATATTATAAGGACAAGTGCAGAGACAGGGGAAGGAATCGAACTTCTCAGGAATGAATTGCGTGACAATATATCGATTTTTGCTGGTCCTTCAGGTGTTGGAAAATCATCTTTGTTAAATAAAATTGATAAAAACCTTTTTATAGAAACAGGCAAGATTAGCAAAAAGACCAGGAGAGGCAAACATACTACTAGACATGTGGAGTTATTTAAACTTGATGACGATTCATTTGTTTTAGATTCACCTGGCTTTGGTTCACTAAATTTAGATTTTCTTGAAGATGAATCCCAACTTAGAGGATACTTTAAAGAAATTAACAAGTATGGCAAGGAATGTAAGTTTGTCAGCTGTTTACATGTAAATGAACCAGGATGCGAAGTGAAAAGGTTAGTAGAAGATGGAATTATCAACGGCGAAAGATACAAGAATTATCTGAACTTTTTAGAGGAATTAAAAAATATTAGGAGGTATTAAATGGCTAAAATAGCACCTTCATTGTTATCGGCAGATTTTGCTGACTTGAAAAATGAGATTAAAAAGATTGAGGTCGGCGGGGCAGATTATTTACATCTGGACGTTATGGACGGCAATTACGTGCCTAATATAACATTTGGACCTCCTGTAATAAAAAAGCTTAGAGCTGTAACAAAATTGCCATTCGATGTTCATTTAATGATAGATAAACCTGAAAGATATATTAAGGATTTTGTAGATGCAGGTGCAGATATTATTACGGTGCATCCAGAGGCTACAGTTCACCTTCATAGGACAATTCAACAAATTAAGTCCCATGGAATTAAAGCGGGCATATCCCTGAATCCTGCAACCTCAATCGTCAATTTAGAATATATCCTAGAAGATATAGATTTAATATTGGTTATGACCGTAAATCCTGGATTTGGAGGTCAGAAATTTATAGCATCCATGGAAAATAAAATAAAATCTATAAGAAAAATCATTGACCTTGGGAAACACGACATAATTCTAGAAATAGATGGCGGTGTAAAACTAGATAATGCAAAAGAAATAATAAATTGGGGAGCGGATTTATTAGTAGTTGGCTCAGATATTTTTAATTCTGACAATGTTTTAGAAAGGACAAAAAAATTTAAGTCCTTGTAATTAAATTTTTCAAGTGTTATAATTATTTAATATATAGTAACACTAGGGGAGCCCTTGGGCTGAGAGAGGATTTATCCCGACCCTTATAACCTGAACTAGATAATGCTAGCGTAGGGAAGTGTGTATTGTCCTTTAAATACCCATTGCCTACGTTGGTAATGGGGTTAATAATTTAAAGGAGGAATATAAGTGAATAAAAGATGGAATGTTAGGATGCTTACAGAAGGAGGGATGATGATTGCCTTAGGTACAATTTTAAGTTATGTAAAGGTATATAGTGCACCCATGGGAGGGTCGGTTACTGCAGGAAGTATGATACCGATTATATTATTTGCGGTGCGATGGGGCTTGTTTCCTGGATTAGCCATAGGCGGAGTTTACGGTTTATTACAGTTTATACTTGAACCATACTTTTACCACCCAATGCAGTTGATTTTAGATTATCCTTTGGCATTTGGATTACTAGGATTGGCGGGAATAGCATATTATATTAAAGATAAAGATTCGGTTTTTGGATATTTGCAAGTATTTTTTGCAGTATTTTTAGGAATATTAGGTAGAATGATATCCCATGTGTTGTCAGGAGTAGTATTTTTTGCTGAATACGCTGGGGACAGAAATCCTTGGTTGTACTCCATAGAATACAATGCCTACTATTTGTTGCCAGAACTAATCATATCTGCTATTGTAATATTCATAATTTGGAAACCGCTGCGAAAAACCATTAAAGAAAAATAAGAGGGATGATTTTGTGAAAGGGCTTATAGTATCAAATGGCAATATCAATAACCACCATATATTAAAAGATATAGCAATGAATGTCGATTTTATCATATGTGCCGATGGAGGTATACAACATCTAATCAACATTGATGTAATTCCTGATTTAGTAATAGGCGATTTAGATTCCATAAATCAAGATGGATTGGATTTTATTAGGGATAAAGATATACCTGTAAATAAATTTCCAGCAATTAAGGACAAAACAGATACGGATTTAGCTGTGGAATATTTTATTGATAAAAGTTATAATGAGATTATTTTCATGGGTGTTACTGGTACAAGGCTAGATCACACATTGTCAAATATTCTCCTATTGAATAATTTACACGGGATTGGAATCAAAGCTAAAATAATCGACGACAATAATATAATCCAATTAGTTGACGATTATCTGGAGCTGAAATACCTTGAGGGGCATTACGTATCCCTTATACCCTTAACCGAAGAGGGCATTGTCGTAACATTAAAAGGTTTTTTCTATAATTTAGATAGTGAAACCATGGAATTTGGTTCAACTTTTGGAATAAGCAACAAAATAGTTGATGACTTTGGCAGTATAAAAATACACAGTGGGAAATCACTTGTATTTCTTTCAAGGGATTAGAACAGAAAATCAATTTATAGTAACGAATTTCCCCCCAGCTGAATAGAATATTACAAATGGTGGGGGGTGCTGCAAATGAGGAGATACTATTATAGATATAGGCAAAAAACAAAAAAAATAATAGGTACAACACTTTGTATTATTGGCTTTATAATAATTATATACTATTTGCCTATTGAATTAATACTTTTAATAATAGGAGTGGGCCTTCTGATAATGGGAGGGTTAATTTTAAAAATAAAATAAGGCTACCATAGTAATTAAAATGGCGGGCCTTATTTTCTTTTATTAAGAGAACTACAACGCTCTTTCAACATATCCAGATCTTAGGCATCTAGTACATACATTAATTCTTTTGGTTTGCCCATTGACTACAGCTCTTACTCTTCTAATATTAGGGGACCAACTTCTAGAACTCTTTTTATTTGAGAAAGTAACCTTATTTCCGAATACCTTGCCTTTTCCACAAACTTCACAAAATCTCGCCATGAAAAACACCTCCTTAATCGACAGCTGAATAATCTTAAAGTATAATTACATTTTCGCAGCAACACATTATATTTTAACACAATATTCTATATAAATGCAAGATAAAGAATTATTATATTAGAAATTACAAAGGATATAGTTGAACAATTAGCATAATTAAGGTAAAATATAGAATATGGTATATGTAAATATAAGAGGAGGCGATTGTAAATGCCAGCCAAAACCAGCAACGAATTCGGAACTATAAGTATTGACGACAATGTTTTGGAAACATTAGCCGGTATTTCAGCCATGGAAAGCTATGGCATAGTAGGTATGGCTTCCAAAAGTGCGGCAGATGGACTATTTGAGCTTCTCAAGTGGGATTATTTGTCAAAAGGCGTGAAAGTATATTCTAAAGATGGCGTTTTAACTATTGACTTACACGTAATACTAGAATACGGTGTAAATATTTCCGTAGTGGCAGAAAACATTATTGATAGGGTTAAGTTCAATCTGGAAAACTTTACTGGTCTAAAAATAGACAAAATAAATGTGCATGTACAAGGAATTAGAGTAGAAAAGTAGTTTAAGGAGGTACAACAATTGAAAATAGAGATACTAGATGGAGCAATGCTTAAAAAAGCTCTCGTTGGGGCAGCAAAGTTCCTAGAAGATAACAAGGAGGAAGTAAACTCCTTAAATGTTTTTCCTGTTCCTGATGGAGATACAGGTACAAATATGTCTTTAACCGTTAATTCTGCGATAAAGCAAGGACTTAACCTAGATGATGACAGCGTGTCAAAAATTGCTTTAGCCGCCTCACATGGCTCTCTGATGGGTGCAAGGGGCAACTCTGGAGTTATACTGTCACAACTTTTTCGAGGTTTTGCCAATGGTTTAGAAGACAGAAAGACTGCAGATACCAAAGTAATTGCAAATGCCTTTAAACAGGCAGCAGATACGGCATATAAGGCGGTAATGAAACCCACAGAGGGCACAATATTGACTGTAGCTAGAGAATGTGCGGAATTTGCCATGTCTATTTCCAAGGAAGACAAAGATATATTAGGTTTTCTTAAAAGAACCATAGATTACGGCGAGACTGTTCTGGAAAAAACTCCAGAAATGCTTCCAGTATTGAAGCAGGCTGGTGTTGTAGATGCAGGAGGCAAAGGATTATTATATGTTCTCCTAGGTGCATACTATGCCCTATCTGGAAAAGAAATCATCGCTATAGATATCGAGGAGATAGATAAAGAACCAGAAATTCGCCACGCAGGTGAACATTTAGACACTGACGATATTAAATTTGCATATTGTACCGAATTTATCATAAATACTGATTACAAGGATGTTGAATCTTTCAGGGAAGAACTTTCAGCCTTTGGGGATTCTTTAATGGCGGTTGGCGGTGAGGGATTAATTAAGGTACATATTCATACAAATAATCCTGGAACCGTAATGGAGCGTGCTCTAGAGCTTGGTGAATTGACAGATATTAAAATTGACAATATGAAATATCAACATGAAGAGATATTATTAAAATCGGGCACAGCAGAGTACAGCATCGACAAACCATATTCTTTTATATCAATTTCTGCAGGGGAGGGAATTGATGCGATATTTAAGGATTTGAATGTAGATGTTCTTGTAGCCGGGGGCCAAACCATGAATCCAAGCACTGAAGATATAATAAAGGCCATTGATAAAACTACAGGTGAAAACATCTTTATATTTCCCAACAACAGCAACATAATATTAGCTGCAGAACAAGCAAAAGAACTTAGCAATAGAAATATAATTGTGATCCCGTCCAAGACAATTCCTCAAGGGATCTCGGCATTATTGTCCTTTAATGAATTGAAAACATCAGAAGAAAATATTGACGAAATGATGGAATCTATCAAGAACGTAAAAACAGGTCAGGTTACCTATTCCGTAAGGGATACAGAATTTAACAATACAAAGATAAACAAGGACGATATAATTGGAATTTTCGAAGACAATATCGTATCCAGCGGTAAAGATATTAATACTGTCTCCACAAGACTTATTGAAAATATGATAGATGAAGATACATCATTAGTTACCATATTATATGGAAATGATATAACTTACGAGTTTGCCAAGGACCTAGAAGAACAATTATCAGAAGAATATGATGATATCGATATCGAGTTAATATACGGAGGTCAACCCATATACTATTATATTTTTTCAGTGGAATAAATACCCTGCCCTTGGTAGGGTTTTTTAATATCATGTAATGGAGGAATTGCTATGGGATATTTATCGACAAATATTCAATACTTAAAAGGTGTTGGGCCAAAAAGGGCTGCTAGATTGAGAAAATTGAATATAAATACTATTGAAGACTTACTGTACCACATACCTAGGGATTATGATGACAGGTCATCATTTAAATCCATAAGAGAATGTGTTGCTGGAGAAAAAACTAGTTTAGAAGTAGAGGTGATTGGGGAACCAATAGTGTTAAGGCCTAGGAGAGGATTATCAATTTTGAAAGTTCCCGTCAAGGATGACTCTTACAATGGATATTTGACTTGGTTTAACCAAGAATACCTTAAGGAAAAATTTACTTATGGAGATAAATACGTAGTTAATGGCAAAATAAATAAAAGGGGCTATGAGGTACAAATTATGAACCCTGCTTTTGAAAAGGCTAATCTAAAGGATAAGGTTGGAAGAATTATGCCAATCTATAGGTTAACTGAAGGGTTAAGCAACAATGAACTAATCAAAATTATAGATAGAGCAATTAAAGACTCAGTGAATTATATAGGTGAATTTTTGCCAAATGAAATAATTCAACGAAATAATCTTTTGAGTTTAAAAGATGCCTTGCTAAATATTCACTTTCCTCAATCTAAAGAATTATTGGTCAAAGCAAAAAAAAGGTTATCCTTTCAAGAATTATTAGTATTGCAAACAGGGCTATCTATCATGAAAAGAAAATCCATGGATGAAAAAGATGGAATTATTTTTGAAAAAGTAATGGAAATAAATAGCTTTTTAAAAGACCTGCCCTTTGAATTAACTAAGGCACAAAGGGTTGTGTTTTCGGAAATTGAGGTAGATATGGGCCTTGATAGACAAATGAATAGACTCGTTCAAGGCGATGTAGGTTCAGGAAAAACAATAGTAGGAATACTTGCCATGTATAGAGCTATTAAATCTGGATATCAGGCTGTAATGATGGCTCCAACTGAAATATTAGCTGTTCAACACTTTGAAACTTTAAGTAAATATTTTTCTAATTACGACATAAAGGTAGAATTATTAGTTGGAAGTATTTCACCAAAAAAGAAAGAAGAGGTATTGTCTGGGTTAAAAAATGGTTTAATTCAAGCTTTGGTAGGAACTCACGCCATCATACAAGATAATGTGGAATTTTACAATTTAGGTTTAGCAATTACAGATGAACAACACAGGTTCGGCGTTAGACAACGGGCAATATTAAATAAGAAGGGAAATAACCCTGATATTATAGTTATGACAGCTACGCCTATACCTAGAACCTTAGCATTAATTTTGTATGGTGATTTAGATATATCCATAATCAATGAATTACCGCCAGGTAGGAAGGAAATAGAAACCTATGCAGTCGGTCCAGAATTAATCGAAAGGACGAATAAATTCATTGAAAAACAAATTATGGAAGGAAGACAAGCCTATATAGTTTGTCCTTTGATAGAAGAAAATGACACATTGGCAATTAAGGCCGCAGAGGATTTATATATGGATTTTAGAGATAATGTATTTAAAAAGTTTAGGGTCGGGCTACTACATGGAAAAATGAAAGCCAATGATAAAGATGAAGTAATGGAGGATTTTAAAAATCATAATATTGATATTTTAGTGTCTACAACTGTAATAGAGGTGGGTGTAAATGTACCAAACGCTAATATTATGGTTGTTTACAATGCTGAAAGATTTGGATTGGCACAGCTTCATCAATTAAGGGGAAGGGTAGGCAGAGGAGAATTTCAATCCTATTGTATTTTGATTAACGAAAGTAAAAGCAAAATATCCAGAGAAAGGATGAGAATTTTACAAAGTACTACTGATGGATTTATAATATCTGAAAGGGATTTAGAACTTAGGGGTCCTGGAGAATTTTTTGGCACAAAACAGCATGGGCTTCCCGAGCTAAGAGTTGCAAATCTTTTTTCTGATATGGATATTTTGAAAATAGCTCAAAAGGAATCTATCGAAATATTGAAATCTTCGCCAATCCTAGAAAAGGATATATATAAGGGCATAAAAAATGAACTAAAAAAGATGTTTAAGGATTCTGGAGAGAATTTAATATTTAATTAATATTGATACAAAACTAATAAATGTGGTAAGATATCGATGTAATATATAAGGAGGTAGACTTTTGAGGGTTGTTTCAGGAACTAGGAAAGGACATAAATTGAAAGTTTCAAAGGGACTAGACGTGAGGCCAACTGAAGATAGAATAAAAGAATCTCTTTTTAACATACTTGGAACAATAAATTCGGATTCCATGGTTTTAGATGCATTTGGCGGAAGCGGTTCTATTGGAATTGAATTTTTGAGCAGGGGAGCAAAACATTGTGTATTTATAGACAACAATAAGAAAAGTATAGAAATTATTAAGGAAAATTTAAATCATACAAGATTTCTTGAAAAAAGCACTGTTTATCATGGAGACGTTTTTCGTTTATTAGGTTTTTTACGAAAAAAGAACTTTTTATTTGATTATATTTATATTGATCCCCCCTTTGGAGAGGGGCTTACACACAAAATGTTACATTATATTAACAAAGAGGATATTTTGAAAGAACAGGGTAGAGTTATAGTAGAGCATGAATCGAAATTAATACTAGAAGATTCATTACTAAATTTTTCAACTGTGGATAAAAGAGAATACGGCAGCAAAACAATAACTTTTTATAAGAAGAAAATCTAGGGGGAATATTATGAAAGCTATTTATCCAGGAAGTTTTGATCCTGCTACTTATGGACATTTAGATATTATTGAGAGGGCTGCAGAAAAGATGGATCATCTAATCGTAGCAGTTTTGGACAACCCATCTAAGAATAGCCTTTTCTCTATTAACGAAAGAATAGGATTGCTTAAGGAAGTGACAAAACACTTATCTAATGTGGAAATTGACTACTTTTCGGGCCTTTTGTCTGATTACGCCAGTAGAAGAGAGTGCTATAATATGGTTAGGGGTCTAAGGGCTGTTTCAGATTTTGAATACGAAATGCAAATGGCTCTGGTAAATAGAAGCTTAAATCCTAAAATAGAGACATTTTTTATGGCATCTGACAACAAATATGCTTATTTAAGTTCTAGTATTGTGAAAGAAATTGCAAAATTTGGCGGAAGTATTACACATTTTGTTCCAAAAGCTGTAGAAAATGCACTAAAAGAAAAATATGAAGGGAGAAAATAGTATGGAAGTATTGAGATTAATTGATGAAATTGAAGATATTGTTGAGGCAGGGACTACTGTACCCTTTTCTGGAAAAGTTATGGTCGATAGATTTGAAATATTAGAGATAATAAAAGAGATAAGAATAAAATTGCCAGATGAGATTAAACAAGCAGCCTGGATTAAAGATGAAAGACAGCGAATATTGGCCCAAGCACAAAAAGATGCTGATACTTTGCTTGAGGAAGCGGAATATAAATTAGAGGAATTAATTGATGAAGAAGAGATTACTAAAAAAGCAAACTCTCGGGCAGATGAAATTGTATCTAGAGCCCAAATCAATGCCAAAGAAATTCGCTTAGGTGCCCTTGATTATGCAGACACAATATTAGAAGAAACTCAAGAAAATTTAAAAGAAGTGATACAGCTTTTAAACGAAAACAGAAAGGAACTAAGGGGAACTAACTAGATTAACTAAAAACAAAAGAAACGGCACAGACTATAAAAATAAATAAAAAGCTGAATAGAGCTAGTTTACTAGCACTTAGAAGAATAGAAAACCAGTTCATTAAACTATATGTCGTACTGGCATATGGATAATTGTATGTGGCTGGGTATACATAGTCCTTATACATAGTAATATATAAGACATAGCTTATGATAGAAGATAATAGACCGTGTAACATCTTTGATAAGGTGAACAGTTTTAGATTTAGATCAGTACGTTTTAAAAAGTTCATTGCTTGGCTATGCACTGACAAACCTCCCCATCCAATTATAAAATTTATTACTATTATTTTATTGAGGATATTAATATTAGAGTAAGCAATAACTTTACAGCCTAAAGTCATTTCGAATATACCAACTACAATTCCTTTTAGCAATTCGTTTTCTGCTGAGAATAATTTGCTTAAAAAAACTAAGGATTGATTTATAATACCCATATTAAAAAGTATTTCTACGACGACTGAATAAAAAATTACTATGCCTCCTATTAATAATATGGTGTCCATACTTTCTTTAATACTAATAGTTATTAAGGAGCTTATGGATTTTCTTGTTTTTAGCCATTGATTAATAGATATATTAATATTTTTATAATACATTTTCGCATTAAAATATTTTTTGTTGGAAACAGCATCGTATTTATAAAACCGAAAAACTAGTCCTAAGATAATAATTGAAATATAGTGAGGTAATATGATTAGTGGACCTAAATTTGAGTCTTTAAGCATTCCAATGGCTACTGCACCCAACATAAATATTGGGCCGGAAGTACTTGTAAAACAAAGTAACCTATTTCCTTCTATTTGTGTTATTAAATTTTTCTCTCTCAATCTTGATGTTAATTTTGAACCAACGGGATATCCAGACAACATGGACATGGAAAGAGGAAAGATTCCTTCTCCAGGAGTATTAAAAATCGGCCTCATAAGAGGGCTTAATATTTTTCCGATTATATCGATAAATCCCAATGAAATCAATAATTCTGAAATAATAAAAAAAGGCAGCAAAGAAGGCAAAATGACGTTAAACCACATAAGAGCCCCTTGGCTGGCAGATTGTATAGATACTAAGGGATTAGATATTATTCCCTGGAGGATTATTAAAAGCACAAATAAAAAAGGAATTTTCGAGTAATACTTTTTTTTGATTGGCCTAATATTCATTTTATCACCTAAAACAATTCTATGTCAATAAAATGAATTATATGATTTCTATTTAATGTATGGAGAAATGTAGTAATCCATATTAGAAAGAGAACTTTTATTTTCCAGAACCATGAAAAATATATCTGTTGCTCTTTTGTCGTAATCAATGGCCTTACCTAGAGCATTGTTTTTATAGCGATTGAAATCTGCAAACTTTGTGACAATAGGTATAGAAGAATTATTTTTTATTTCACTTAAAAGTCTGATGCCCTTTTGATTAGAGGCGAGTACCCGAATATATTGCGGGTATGATGTATATAAATCTTTAAAGGTATGTTTATCCAGTTGATTAAGCAAATGAATTAAAATTCTTTGGATACGCGTCCTTGGGTACCTCTTTGTGACAACATTGTCAATCAAGACCTTAACATTGTTAAGCTTATGACTATATTTTTGGAACCTGTTTTCTAGTCCTGTTTCCATATCTAATATATTTTGCAAGACTTTTTTGTCGGCGGTTCTAAGCAAGTAAAAAAGAATCTGGCCATAGTTGTCTAAATAATTAAAGGAACCATATCTATTAAAATACTCAGTTATATGATTAAAAGTTTCAAGGGGCACGAGGTTTTTTATACTTTCTATACCATATCTTTCAATGGAACTTCTAATGGCTGTGGCACTGGCAAATCCCATAGAGATAGCTTTATCTTTATATTGACTTCCAGATCTTTTTATAGTAATGGGATTGATTTTAGAGCCAATTGTCAATAGTGCCTTTAAGTATTCAATTCCTAAAATATTATTTGACTTATTTAATAAATCCTTATAATCGTATTGAATATTAGAGAAATTTATATTAATATATTCTTCTATGGCATTACTTCTAGCCACCGAAAATGAAAGTCCTTTAGATAAATAGAATTTCAGCCTCTTTTTAAAGTATAAAGGTTCTTCAACGAGTATCTTAGCTATATCGCTTAAGGGCTCTATTTCACCAACCTCACTGCCAAATGATATATAATCGACTATATTTAAGGAATCCAATAATTTTATTCCGCCGTATGCAAATAATTCTGCACTTTGGGTTGAAAATATAAAGGGTAATTCCAATACAAGATCTACACCGTTATCTATTGCCATTTTGGCCTTTGTCCATTTATCGACAAAGGATGGCTCACCTCTTTGTAAAAAGGAACCGCTCATAATTGCAATGGAATAGTCTGCTTTTGATTTCATAATAGATTGTTCTAGGTGGTATTTGTGACCATAATGAAAGGGATTGTATTCCGTTATTAATCCTACTACTGTCATGATTACCTCCAAAAATGTTTTTTCTTTAATTATATCATGTTGATTTTTTAACACAAATATAATATTATTAAACATAGGAGTAAATGAATTTATAGGAGGAAATAAAATGAATATTCTAGTTATAAACTGTGGTAGTTCTTCATTGAAATATCAACTTATAGATATGAATGGGGAAACCGTACTATGCAAAGGTCTTGTTGAAAGAATCGGAATAGAAGGTTCCAGGGTAAAACACAACACCACAGGTAAGGACAAAGTTGTAATCGAGGAGTCTCTGGCTAATCACAAAGATGCTATAAGCTTAGTTTTAGATACATTAGTCGACGAAGAACACGGAGCAATAAAATCCATGGAAGAAATAGATGCAGTAGGTCATAGGGTTGTCCATGGAGGAGAATCTTTTTCATCTTCCGTAATAATAGACGATGAGGTCATGAAGGTTTTATATGAGTGTATTGAATTAGCTCCGTTGCATAACCCACCAAATATAATGGGAATTGAGGCATGCAGGGAATTAATGCCTAGCACGCCCATGGTAGCTGTATTCGATACTGCTTTTCACCAGACTATGGAACCAGATAATTATATTTATCCACTTCCATACGAGTTTTATGAAAAATATAGGATTAGGAGATATGGATTTCATGGGACATCACACAAATACGTATCTCTTAGGGCTGCAGAATTACTTAATAGGGACATTAAAGATTTAAATATCGTTACTTGTCATCTGGGCAACGGCTCCAGTGTATGTGCTGTTGAAGGCGGTAAATCCACAGATACTAGTATGGGTTTTACTCCTTTAGAGGGTCTAGCCATGGGTACTAGGTCAGGCGACTTGGATCCTGCAATTATTCCATACATTATGGACAAAGAGAATATTACATTTGATGAGGTCAACGAGTTGCTGAATAAAAAGTCAGGTGTTTTAGGTATTTCTGGAATAAGCAGTGACTTTAGGGATTTAGAAATTGCCATGGAAAATGGAGATAAGCGTGCTAAACTTGCATTAGATGTATTTGTAAATAGAGTAAAAAAATACGTAGGGGCTTATGTTGCTACGATGTGCGGTATAGATGCCCTTGTATTTACTGCTGGCATTGGCGAAAACTCTTCTTATATTAGAAGAAAAATTTGCGAAGGATTAGAATGTTTAAACATTAGAATAGATGCTGAATTAAATAATATTAGAGGAGAAGAGGCACAATTGAATAGAGACTTAACGTCTACAGCTATATTTGTAATACCTACCAATGAAGAGTTAATGATAGCTAGGGATACATTGGGATTGGTTTCAAAATAATATTTTCTTGACAAAATGGCGTTGCCTTTGTATAATTATCTTTGTTAGTTTAGAGGTGAATAAAATGTTTATAGACCTTGCAAATTTCCTCAATAATAAAGATTTCTTCTTGCCAATAGAAGGTAGATTAGAATCTAAAAGCATTGACTTTGGAAAAGAAGTAAATATATCAGAACCTATAAAATATGATGGTAAGATTCATAGAATAAATGGCGACAAGTTAATTGACGTGAGAATTCATTATATTTACAAGGGAAATTGTGATAGGTGCTTAAAGCCCATAACAAATGATGTTAGTACAAAATTAACAGGAAGGCTTGTAGAGGCAAATACTGGAGATACAATAACACCTGAAAAATTCGAGGAAATTATCTATTTTAAAAATAATATATTGAATATTAAAGATTATATTGTAAATCAGGTGATTATATCTTTGCCTATGAAATCTTTATGCAATTCTGATTGCATGGGTTTATGTCCTAAATGTGGGGCAGATTTAAATTTTGTTAATTGCGATTGTGATCTTGATGAAATCGATCCAAGACTAGAAAAGTTACAGAACTTTTTCCTAAAGAATTAAGGAGGTGTTTTCAATGGCAGTGCCAAAGCGAAAAACTGGAAAAGCTAGAAGAGATAAGAGAAGGGCGTCTTCATACAAATTAGCCAAAGCAACTTTTGTTGAGTGCCCACAATGTCATGAACCAAAATTACCCCATAGGGTTTGTAGGTCTTGTGGATATTACAAAAATAGGGAAGTAATAGCAGTTGAATAATTAAAAAAGATAGTGAAGCCACTATCTTTTTTTAATTTAATATTGCATTTTAATTTGCTCTAATATATATTTAATATCAGTAGATATAACATGGTATTGGAGGTTTATTATGAAAATTATTGTTGATACAATGGGTGGAGATAGGGGACCTATAGAAATAATCAAAGGGGCATTAGATGCCATTGATGAATACGGTATAGATGTGATATTGGTTGGGGATCAAATTTTATTGGAATCTGAACTAAAAAAAACTAGTTATCCCAAGGATAAAGTTGAAATTATCGATGCCAAGGATGTGATTACAAATGAAGATGACCCGTCAATGGCTATTAGAAGAAAAAAAGATTCCTCTATGATTGTAGGTGCAAAAGCATTGGTAGAGGGTCTTGGTGATGGGTTTATTTCTACTGGCAATACTGGTGCATTATTGGCAACTGGGATTTTTGTAGTGAAAAGAATTGAAGGCATTGACCGTGCTGCTCTTTCAGTTTTATACCCCACATTAAAAGGATTTTCCCTACTTTTGGATGCAGGTGCAAATGTGGATTGTAAGCCGGAATATTTATATCAATTTGCACTTATGGGCTCAATCTATATGGAAAATGTAATGAATATAAAATCCCCAACAATTGGTTTGTTAAATATTGGGGTAGAAAAGGGCAAAGGGAACCAATTAGCCAAGGATACCTATGAGATTTTGGAAAAATCAGATCTAAATTTTATCGGGAATATTGAAGGCAGGGAATTACCATCTGGGGCAGCTGATATTATCGTTGCGGACGGTTTTGCAGGAAATATAGCTCTGAAATTAACTGAAGGAATGGCTATTTCAATTTTTTCTATCCTAAAAGACGAGTTAACAAAAAATGTGAAATCAAAATTAGGTGCTCTCCTTTTGGGCCCAGGATTGAGAAGTATTAAAAATAAGATGGATTATCGTGAATACGGTGGTGCACCACTTTTAGGTACAAATAAACCGATTGTAAAGGCCCATGGGAGTTCCGATGCATTGGCAATTAAAAATGGAATTAATCAGCTGAAAAAGTTTATAGATGGAGATGTAATTAATATTATAAAGAATAACATATCATAATATAATATGGGTGTTTACAAAATAAAAGTAAAAAATTAGGAGGACTAAATATGATTTATGGAAAGGTAAAAGAAATAATTAGCACACAATTTAACGTAGATGCTGAAGAAATATCTAAAGAAACTTCGTTTAAGGATACACTTAATGCAGACTCATTGGATTTGGTAGAATTAATCATGGCCTTTGAAGATGAATTTGGATTGGAGGTAGAAGACGAAGATATGGAAAATATAAAAACTGTCGGCGATGCAGTTGAATATATTACAAATATATTAGAAGAACAATAGTGATTAATTTACTGTAATTAAGCATAAAATGGAGGTGGCTTTGTGGATGAAAATAGAGAAAATTACAAATGGTTAGAGCCTTTGGAAAAAAACCTTGACTACAAATTCAAGAATGTTGAATTGTTGAGAACGGCATTGACACACAGTTCATACGCAAATGAAAACAAAATGAGGGTTACAGATAACAATGAAAGACTTGAGTTTTTGGGAGATGTAGTTGTCAATTTTATAGTAAGTCATTATCTATATAAAAAGTACCCAAATTATCCAGAAGGTGAACTGACTAAGGTTCGGGCCAAGGTGGTTTGTGAATCTTCTTTAGCCTTTATAGCCAGAAAAATCCAATTGGGCAATTATATACTATTGGGAAAGGGTGAGGAGGCAACAGGAGGCAGAGACAGGGACTCCATATTGGCTGATGCCAGTGAGGCCTTAGTGGGTGCTATTTATATGGATAGTGGGCTCGATATTACAAATGAAGTCTTATTAAAAAATTTTGAGACAGATTTAGTATATGCTGTAGCAAAAGGTGCATTATTTGTAGATTATAAAACTGATTTACAGGAGACACTACAGAAAAAGACAAAGGCGAAGATAGAATATAAGGTAGTGAAAGAAGAAGGGCCTGATCACAACAAGATTTTTCATATAGACCTTATGGTGGACAATCAAGTAGCGGGAACGGGTTCTGGACGAAATAAAAAAGAGGCAGAGCAGATGGCGGCAAAAGATGCACTTTTGATAATGGGTGAAATAGATGAGTAGACACTATATCATTCCCATATTTGTGCCACATTTGGGCTGTCCCCACGATTGTGTATTTTGCAATCAGAAAAGGATTACTGGATTTACCACTGATGTCACGGCTGGAGATGTGGAAAGAATAATTGAGGAGCATTTAACTACATTTAAACCCAATTCTACCATAGAAGTAGCATTTTATGGCGGGAGCTTTACAGCCATTGACATCGATATACAAAAGGAATTATTAGAGATACCATATAAATATAAAATAGACGGTAAGATTAATGGCATCAGATTGTCGACTAGGCCTGATGCCATTGATGTCCACATATTAGACAACTTAAGTAGATACTCTGTAGATACAATAGAATTAGGTGTACAATCATTAGACGATACAGTTTTGCTTCATAGTGGAAGAGGTCATTCTTCAGATATAGTCTATAAATCTGCCAAACTAATTAAAGAATATGGATTTAATCTTGGATTGCAAATGATGATAGGCTTGCCTTCAGATAGTTTTGAAAAAGACCTACTTACGTGTAAAGAATTCATTAAATTATCTCCTTTTTGCGTTAGGATATATCCTACGCTAATAATCAAAGATACCTTTTTGGAGAAGCTATACATAAGGGGAAAATACGAACCGATTCAGCTGGAAAAAGCCGTAAATATTTCCGCAATTTTGCTGATGATGTTTACTGTAAACGACATCAATGTAATTAGGATTGGATTGCAGCCAACTGAGAACATTCAAATGGGAAAAGACGTCATTGCAGGGCCATTTCACCCTTCTTTTAGACAATTGGTGGAAACTAGGATTTTCCAACTAATATTTGATAAATATTTAGAAGATAAAAATATCAGTACAAATGGGTACGATTTAATTATCGAAGCAAATAAAAAGCAAGTATCTAATATCGCAGGACAAAAATCCAGTAACATTAAATATATAACAAATAAATATAAATTTAACAAGATAAAAATCTATGCGGGTAATTTAGGTTTGTATCAAGTAAACATTACAATAGGGGAGATATATGATAAGATTAATATGAAATCGCTGATGGATACATATTTGAGGGATAATAGTCTATTCGATTTATATTAATTTATATCAATATACTTATGAGGTGATTATATGAGGTTAAAAAAAATTGAGATACAGGGGTTTAAATCTTTTGCAGATAAAACTACAATCGAGATAAAAGAAGGAACAACTGCAATCGTTGGTCCTAATGGCAGCGGTAAAAGCAATATTTCAGATGCAATTAGGTGGGTGCTGGGAGAACAAAGCGTAAAAAATTTAAGGGGTACAAAGATGGAGGACGTTATCTTTGCAGGCACAAATAAAAGGAAAGCCTTGGGCTATGCAGAGGTGACTATTACATTAGATAACCAAAGGGGAATGATTCCCTTAGACTATTCCGAAATAGAAGTGACTAGGAGGATGTTTAGGTCTGGAGAATCTGAATATTACCTAAATAGAAATATTTGCAGACTGAAGGATATACGTGAGCTCTTTATGGATACTGGAGTGGGAAAAGATGGGTATTCTATTATAGGACAAGGTAGAATTGACGAAATACTAAGCAATAGGCCTGAGGATAGAAGAAGTATATTTGAAGAGGCTGCAGGTATTGTAAAATATAAATCAAAAAAAGAAGAAGCAGAAAGAAAACTAGAAAAAACTGAAGGAAATATATTGAGAATCAAGGATTTAGTATATGAGATTTCAAAGCAATTGGAAAGCCTAGAAATTCAGGTAAACAAAGCAAATATATTTAATGAACTGTTTAATAGATTAAAAAATTTGGAAGTAAATATTTTTGTGAAAGAAATTAGGAAGATTAATAAATCCATGGAAGAAATTTCAAAAGAGAGGGAAGAGTACAACAATAAATTAACTGGTGTCAATAAAGAAAAAGAAAAAATAGAAAAGGAATTTTATGAACTTAAAGACTCCATTGAAGAAATGGAAAATGCTATAGAAAAATACCGTGAGTATGGTCGAGGCTATCAAAATGAATTGGAAAAGTTTAAAAATCAACAGATAATAATAGAGGAAAAACATAAATATTACATTAAAGATTTAGAGAGATTAAATGATGAAAAAATAAAACTGGAATTAAAAATTAAAGATTTAAGTGTCACGAAAGACGAATATAAACATGAAATTTCCTCAAAAAAACAGCATTTTGAAGATAAAAAAATTGAATATGAAAAAAAACTGGGGAATTTTAAAGAATTAGAACTAAGTATAAAGGAAATAGAGGATTATATTGAAGATGGAAAAAATTATTTAATCAAATTATACAACAGCACCTCAGACAAAAAATCTGAACTAAATAGCATTGTTGCTTTCAACGAAAATATTGACACGCGAAAGGTTCAACTAAAAAAAGAGATTGATAATTTAAAAAATGAAATAGAATTCAATAAATCTAAGTCGGATGAACTGGAGGGCATTGTCAAAAAGACAGAGGATGAGATTTCATACTTAAAGGGTAAATACGATGAAAGTAAATCAATAATCCTTGCAACGGAAAGAGCATTGGAAACAGCTGATATAGAAATCACAAACATAAGGGGGAAATTACAAAGTAAGATTTCCAGTCTAGATTTACTTAAGGATATGGAGCGGGGCTATGAAGGATACTACAAGGGAGTTAAGTCGGCTTTGAGTATTGCCAAAAATAACCCAAAATTTAAGGAAGGATTTGTTGGAATAGTCGCAGATCTCATGAAGGTGGACCCAATATATGAAAAAGCTATTGAAATTGGCCTGGGTTCAAATATACAAAATATAGTAACAGAGAATGAGTATTATGCTAAAAATATAATTGAGTATTTACGAGATAACAAGCTAGGCAGAATTACATGTTTGCCTCTAGACATAATCAAGGGACAGGCTATAGCTATTAACCAGAAAGACAAAGAAATGTACAAAATTGTTGGTCTTGCCCATGAGCTCATTAATTACGATCTAAAGTATGATAATATATTTAAATACCTACTAGGAAGAACAATAGTAATACAACATATTGACCAGGGGATTAAATTTGCAAATAAATATAAACATATTTATAGAATAGTAACTTTACAAGGAGAAGTTTTAAATCCTGGCGGCTCTATGACAGGCGGGAGCTTTGGAGATAGTGGTGTAAATATTATCAGTAGAAGAGGCAAGATTGAAAGGATAAGTAAAGAAATAAATAGGTTTCAAAATGAATTAACAAATAATGAAGATAAAAAGAATCAAATATTAAAAGAGCTCAAAGCAAATAGTAATAAAATATTAGAAATAGAAAATGAAATTAAAAGCAATGAGTACTTAGCCTTTGACACTAGAAATCAAATGAATAATAATTTATTGGAAATAAACAGACAAAAGACATTAATTGAGAATAAAGAAAGGGAAATAAACACATTAGATGAAGAGAGACGAGATTTTAAAAACGAATATAATTCTATAAAAAGTCAGATTGTAGAGTATGAAAAGGAAACTGGTGAGCAGAATAAAATAGTAGACAAATTACTAGAAAAACTGAAAAATAAAAAATTGGAAAGAGAAGAGGAACAGAAAGTTATTACAAGTATTCAAATCGAACTTAATACCATTAGTACAAGAATAAAGAACTTAGAAGCTAATATAAATAATATTCATGGAGAATATAGAAATAATGCAGAGGATTTAGGTGCTAAGTCCGATTCCCTAAATAACATTAAAAAATCGATATCGGATATTATAGACACTAAAGAACAGTTAAGCAATAAAATAACTGAGCATAAAGAATTAATTTTTAAAAACAATGAACAATTAGATTATCATATTAAAAACAAGAATGAAATTATGAATGAATTTTATCAAAAACAAGATAAACTAATGGAATTTAATAATATCATAAGGGACCTAGATAAAGTTGTAAATAGTCAAGAGCTCAAGCAGGCAAAAAGTTCCGTACAACTAGAAAATTATCATAGAAAGCTAAAGGACGATTATGAACTGGACTATCAGGAGGCATTGAAACTTGAAACTGAAATAAATAACAATCAAGAAACCATGGTGGAGATAAGGAAGTTAAAAGGCGGAATTAAGGAATTAGGTATAGTCAATCTGGGTTCTATTGAAGAATACAAAAGCTTAAAGTCAAGATTGGATTTTATTCTAAAGCAACAAAATGATTTAGTTGAGGCTAAGGAAAATTTAAAAAAAGTAATAAAAGATATGGAAATTAAAATGAAATCACAGTTTTTAGAAAGTTTTAATAAAATCAACAGTAATTTTAAAGAAATTTTTAGAATCTTGTTTAATGGCGGAAGTGCTGAATTGATTTTGGATAATGAAGTAGATGTACTAACCTCTGGGATAGATATTAATGCCCAGCCACCAGGTAAAAAGTTACAAAGTTTAACGCTTTTATCTGGTGGAGAAAAATCATTGACAGCAGTTACTTTGCTATTTGCAATTCTACAGCTAAAACCTTCGCCATTTTGTATATTAGATGAAATAGACGCTGCATTGGATGAGGCAAATATAAATAGATATACTAATTATTTGAAAAGGTCCTATAAGGATACCCAATTTATCATAATTACCCATAGAAAAACTACAATGGAAATTGCAGATGTGCTATATGGTGTAACTATGGAAGAGGATGGGATATCGAAACTAATTTCGGTGAAATTAAAGGATTATGAAAAAGAAATTGCTAGTTAGGAGGCATAATATGTCAAAACCAAGCTTTTTTGAAAAACTAATGGGTGGATTATCAAAGACTAGAAATGAAATATCAAATAAAATCGATGGGATAATAAATTCTTACAAAAAAATAGATGAAGAGTTGTTTGATGAATTAGAAGAGGTCTTAGTTACAGCAGATGTCGGTGTAAATACTACTATGAAACTTATAGACCTAATTAAACTTAGGATAAAAAACGAGAAAGTTAAAGAACCTGAAGAAGTTAAAGGATTATTAAAAGAAGAGATAAGAAAAATAATGACAGAATTGTCCTGTGAAAATCAAATAAAAATAGAGCCTTCCCCCTCTATTATATTAGTTGTGGGGGTAAATGGAGTCGGAAAAACTACGACCATAGGAAAGCTAGCTAACAATTATAAAAATCAGGGAAAGAAAGTCTTAATGGTTGCGGGAGATACTTTTAGGGCTGCAGCTATTGAACAACTAGAAGAATGGTCAAAGAGGGCAGGAGTTGACTTAATATCCCATAAAGAGGGAGCAGACCCTGCAGCAGTTGTCTATGATGGAATTCAGGCGGCAAAAGCTAGAAAAACTGATATATTAATATGTGATACAGCAGGGAGGCTACACAATAAGTCTAACTTAATGAATGAATTAAACAAAATTTTCAGGGTCATAGATAAAGAATACGAAGATGCTACTAAGGAGATACTTTTGGTACTGGATGCGACTACAGGACAAAATGCAATAAATCAGGCAAAGGTATTTAAAGAAGTTGCAAATATAACTGGCATAGCGATTACTAAACTAGATGGAACGGCAAAAGGAGGAGTAATAATAGCCCTACAATCAGAACTCAAAGTACCAGTAAAACTCGTTGGCGTCGGGGAAGGAATAGATGACCTTCAGCCCTTTATAATAGATGATTTTGTAGAGGCAATTTTTAAATAAGTCTAAGTCAAATAAATATGTTGACAAATAAAATAGTTTATACTAAAATAGTACTGTCAAGGCAATTGCTTGACAGTACTATTTAGTGGTGATTATGTGGAAAAGTTAGTCGAGATAGGTATTCTATTTGATTTCTATGGAAAGTTATTAAGCAAAAAACAATACTCGGTTGTAGAATTATATTACATTCACGATTTGTCCTTAAGTGAAATCGGGGAAGAACTGAATATATCAAGACAAGGAGTATATGATACACTAAAAAGAGCGGAGCAAAAACTTTATAAGTTTGAAAAAGACCTTGGTTTAATCAAAAAATTTAATAGCGGCCATGACAGTTTACGAAAAATAATATCAATTTCTCAGGATATAATGAATTTAGCCAACAAACAAGGTCTAGATGAAATCCTCGAAAAGTCTATGGAAATCAACAGAATTAGCAATAGGGTTTTGGAAAACAATAGGGAGGTGATGGAGTAATGGCGTTTGAATCTCTATCAGAAAAGCTTCAAAATGCTTTAAACAAGCTAAAGGGTAAAGGTAAACTAAATGAAAAAGATGTAGATGCTGCAATGAGAGAGGTAAGGCTTGCCCTATTGGAGGCAGATGTAAATTTTAAAGTAGTTAAAGACTTCATAAACAAGGTAAAGGAAAGATCTATTGGTCATGAAGTGATGGAAAGTCTGACCCCTGGGCAGCAAGTTATAAAAATTGTCAATGAAGAACTAACTAAATTAATGGGTGAAAGGGAATCAAAAATCAATTTTTCCTCTAATCCCCCCACCGTAATTTTGATGTGTGGCCTACAAGGTGCAGGAAAAACCACAACTGCTGGGAAACTAGCGTTAAATCTTAAAAAGCAAAATAAAAGGCCATTACTAGTGGCCTGCGATATATACAGGCCTGCAGCAATAAAACAATTAGAGGTTGTTGGAGAAAGAGTCGATGTACCTGTTTTTACCATGGGAGATAATATAGATCCAGTAAATATTGCAAAGGCAGCCTTAGAACATGGAAAAAAGCATAGTAACGATGTTATTATAATTGATACTGCAGGGAGACTTCACATCGACGAGGAATTGATGCTGGAGATTGAAAATATTTACAATGCCGTCAGTCCTGATGAGGTGCTATTGGTACTGGATTCCATGACAGGACAAGATGCAGTAAATGTGGCAGAGGCTTTTAATACTAAATTAGGCATATCAGGTGTCGTCCTGACAAAACTAGATGGAGATTCCAGGGGAGGAGCTGCTTTGTCTTTGAGGGCAGTCACTGATAAACCGATTAAATTTGTGGGTATGGGTGAAAAGCTCGATCAACTTGAGTCATTTCATCCAGATAGAATGGCCTCCAGAATTTTGGGCATGGGGGATGTGTTGAGTTTAATAGAGAAAGCTCAAGCTAGCTTTGATGAAAAGAAAGCCATAGAGTTGGAAAAGAAAATTAGAACACAACAATTTACCTTTGATGATTTTTTAGATCAGCTTGAGCAAATGAAATCTCTAGGTCCCATCGATCAATTTATTGGAATGATACCAGGGATAAACTCTAAGGCTCTAAAAGGATTGGATTTCGATGAAAAAGACATTAACAAGATACAGGCTATTATTCAATCAATGACTAAAAAAGAGAGAAATGACCCAGAATTAATAGATAGCAGCAGGCGGAAGAGAATCGCTTCAGGAAGTGGCACTACTGTACAGGATGTAAATAAATTATTGAAACAGTTTAAGGAAACTAAGAAAATGATGAAAAAGTTTACAGACATGGAAAAAAACATGAGGAAAAAAGGGAAATTTGGATTCCCCTTTTTCTAATAGATATTTTATAGATGGAGGAGGTGGAAAGATGGCAGTAAAAATTAGATTAAGAAGAATGGGAGCTAAGAAAAATCCTTTCTATAGAATAGTTGTTTCAGACTCTAGATCTCCTAGAGATGGAAGATTTATCGAAGAAATTGGCTATTATAATCCATTGACAGAGCCAAAGACAATAAAGGTAGACAATGAAAAGGCAATTGCTTGGATAAAAAATGGAGCAAAACCAACTGATACTGTAGATAGATTATTTAGGGAAACTGGTCTATATGAAAAAGAAACTGAGTAATTAAAATTGGTATCTCGGAGGTGCAATTATGGGAGAATTAGTAGAATTTATAGCGAAATCATTAGTTGATAATCCAGATGAGGTCGCTGTGAATGAAATTGAAGGAAGTCAGTCTATAATCATAGAATTAAAGGTTCACCCTGACGATATGGGCAAGGTAATTGGAAAACAGGGCAGAATTGCTAAGGCAATCAGAACAGTTGTAAAAGCTGCCGCCATAAAAGACAATAAAAGAGTAGTAGTCGAGATAATTCAATAATATGGATATAGCTTTTTAAGTAAGAGAAAATAGGTGAAAAGATGGACTACACTATAATTGGAAAGATAATAAATAGTCATGGTGTCAAAGGTGAAGTAAAAATTTATCCCTTGACAGATAATATAAAGAGATTTAGCAATTTGGAAATAGCCTACATTGGAGAAGAAAAAACAAAGGTAAGGGCTGAAAAAGTTAAATACCATAAAAACATGGCTATTTTGAAATTTTACGACTATGACGATATAAATGAAATACTCGCCTTTAAGGATGAATTTATATATGTAAGTGATAGTGACAGGATAACTCTGCCTGATGACCATTTTTTCATATATGACTTGTTAAATTCTAGTGTATATGATGTTGATTCTAATCTAATAGGAGTTTTAGTTGATGTCTTACAAGGAGCTAGTAACGATGTCTATGTGGTTAGAGGAGATAATAATAAAGAATACATGATACCAGCAGTTAAAGAATTTGTAAAAGACGTCAATATTATTGATAAAAGAATTACCATTGACCCCATTGAGGGGATGATAATTTGAGAATAGATATATTAACTTTATTTCCTGAATTTTTTCAATCATTGCTAAATTGGAGTATTATTGGAAGAGCTCATAAATCGGGAATTTTCAAATTGAATTGTATAGATATAAGAAATTTTTCAGAGAACAAACATAGAAAAGTTGACGATTATCCTTTTGGCGGTGGAACTGGTATGGTCATGAGTCCAGGACCAATATATAAGGCCATTGAGAGTGTGAAGGGAAATAAGTCGAGGACGATTTACCTTTCACCACAAGGCAAGAGATTCAATCAAAAACTTGCAGTTGAGCTATCAAAAGAGGAACATATAATATTGCTTTGCGGACACTATGAAGGTATAGACAATAGGATAGTCGAAAATTATATAGATGAAGAGATTTCGATTGGAGATTTTGTACTGACAGGGGGCGAGATTCCTGCAATGGTGTTAGTTGATGCCATAGTTAGGCTATTGCCTGGTGTTCTCCGTTCAAGTGAGTCCTTTATTGAAGAGTCTCATTTTAAAGGTTTACTGGAATATCCTCAATATACAAGGCCTAGGGAATTCAATGGGCATAAGGTACCGGAAGTTTTGCTATCTGGCCACCACGGTAAAATTGAGGATTGGAGAAAACTTGAATCGCTGAAAAATACTTTACTAAAAAGACCTGATTTAATCGACCAGGATAAGCTCACTAAAGACGATATAGATTTAATAAAACAAATAATAAAAACAGATGAAAAAGATAAGTTGTAAAGGTATTTTATGTATGCTATAATAATTAACGTATGTGATAACGGATGGTCCTCTACCGATATGGTAAGAACGTCTATGGGGAAGGGAGGTCTATAAAATGGATATAATAAGAACTTTAGAAGCAGAACAATTACGAGATGATTTGCCAAAATTCAACGTGGGAGATACTGTACAAGTACATTATAAAGTAGTTGAAGGAACCCGTGAGAGAATTCAAGTTTACGAAGGTACTGTTATCAAAATTCAAGGTGGCAGTTCAAGAGAAACCTTTACAGTTAGAAGATTGTCTTATGGTGTAGGGGTAGAGAGAACCTTCCCAATTCATTCTCCAAGAATAGAGAAGATAGTTATAACAAGAAGAGGAAAAGTCAGGAGAGCAAAACTATATTATCTAAGAGATAGACAAGGTAAATCTGCCAAAGTAAAAGAAAAAAGAATTTATTAATTAATTGGGACTATATAGTCCCAATTTTGTTATAATAATATAAATAAGTTGCAAGGAAAATAATATAAGGCAGGTGAAAACATGAATATAAATTGGTACCCTGGCCATATGAAAAAGACTAGGGAATCTATATTAAAAAATTTACCTTTAGTAGATATTGTATTCGAACTAATAGATGCAAGAATACCATACAGCAGCCGAAACCCAATTATAGATGAAATTTTAGGAGAAAAACCGAGAATAATTGTATTAAACAAATCGGATTTGGCCAGTGAAAGTGGAAATAAAATATGGGAAGAGTACTTTAATCGTATTAATAAAGCAACTGCCTTAATTGATGCATTAAATAGCAAAGGGATTGAACAGCTAATGAAGTTATCTCTAAAACTTACTGAGCAGAAAAGAGAGGCATATGAAAGGAGAGGCGTAATAAATAGGCCTATTAGAGCCATGATATTAGGTATACCCAATGTGGGTAAATCTACTTTGATTAATAGCCTATCTAAAAGAAAAGGCACAAAAACAGGTAATAAACCGGGGGTCACTAGATCTAATCAATGGATTAGAACAAAAGATGGACTGGAGTTATTAGATACTCCAGGGATATTGTGGCCAAAGTTTGAAGACAAAGATGTTGGGTTAAATCTGGCATTTACAGGGGCCATAAAAGACGAAATTTTAGATACTGAAACTTTAGCCTTAAAATTAGTAGAGAGAATATCTGCGAGTTTTCCAAATAACTTGAAAGATAGGTATGGTATAGAAATAGAGGGGAAAACATCTTTGAAAATTATGGAGGACATCGGTATTTCGAGAGGATGCTTGATTAAGGGTGGAAATATAGATTATACGAAGACAAGTAACATTATACTAGACGAGTTCAGAAAAGGACAAATAGGGAAAATAACCTTGGAATTTCCAAGGGAATAGGGGATAGAACATGTTTAAACAAGAAAGTGAATTAGAATATTACGATAATATTGCATATATAGATGAAGTGGGAAGAGGATGTTTAGCTGGTGATGTATTGGCCTGTGCAATAATTATGCCAAAGGGAGTTCAAATTCCAGGAGTAAAGGATTCAAAAAAACTGTCGAGCAAGCAACGTGAAGACTTATATGAAAAAATACTTTTAAAATCAAAAGCATGGGGTATAGGCAGAGTAAGTCCATCTACAATTGACAGCATTAATATAAAAGAGGGTACAAGATTAGCTATGAAACTAGCTGTTGAAAACCTAAAGGACAAAGATGGCAATAAAGTGGTTCCTGATTTTCTGCTTATAGATGCAGAGACCATAGATTTGGATATTATGCAAAGGTCCATAATTAAAGGAGATGAAAAATCCTATGGTATAGCATGTGCATCTATAGTGGCTAAAGTTTATAGAGATAGGCTGTGCATCGATTGGGATAGGGAATTTCCTGGATATAATTTTAAACAACATAAGGGATATGGGACCAAAGAACATCGGACTTATATTCAATCATTGGGCCCGTCTTCCATTCACAGAAATTCTTTTTTGAAAAAAATTCTAAAATAGGCTTAGGTGATTAATTTGAGGATTGAAAATACATTATTATATAATTTAATCCTAAATAACAAAGGTGATTCTTTTAAGGAAGGCTCCGTATTTAGAGGCAAGGTAGTTGAACTATTTGAGGAAACTGCCTTAATTAGAATTGAAGATATTGGAACTATCGAAGCAAAATTAGAAAAAGGTATTAAGTTACCAGAAAATGAAAATACTTTTTTTAAAGTAAAATCCATGAGTGAGGAAGGAGTATTGTTAAAGCCTTTATCAAAGGAAGAAATAAATTTAAACAAACAATTCAGTGCAGAAAACAATCCAATTGAAAAGATGTTTAAAGACCTAAACATTGAAATTAACAGTGAAACTGTTAATCTTGTGGAAAATCTGATGAAGCATAATATACCATTGAATAATGAGAATTTAATAAACACTCTTAAAACTTTAGAAAAACTCAATGAACTCGTAAATATAGATGAGGGTAAAAGAGTTTTATTGGCAGATTTGCCGAATATTGATTTACCAATAAAGGACGGGTTTTTTCAAGATAACTATTTAGTTAAAAATCTGGACATTAAATATTTGCTAATTAGCGATGAAAAGGGAATTACCCACGAAAGGGATGTAACTTCAAATGTTGAAGAAATATTAAAAGATGTCCCTATAGACATTAAAGACGATGCTATTAAAATCCTTAGTTTTTTCCTTAAAAATGGTGTTAAACCCAGCTTAAACAATATAAAAAACATGAAGGAATTAGATGAGAATCCAGCTAAATTTTTTAGTGGATTGAAGGAAGTTTACAATAAGGTAAAATTTCAAAAGATAATAGGTAAAGATAATAAAGTCTTAAGAAATGTTGATGATACAAGATTTCAGAATATGATAGCATTTAAAAAAGAAAATATATTACAAATGCATAGGGCAATGGAAAATGTTATAAAGGACAAGCATTCCAATTTAGATAAAGAATTAAACCTTTTTTCAGATAAGTTAACCTTATTAAAAGAACTCGACAATAACCTAAATTTTGTTTTTTATCCGATTTTTCTCGGACAAGAAAAAGATTTAGAAAACCTGATAACTTTAATGAAGGAAGGAAAACGAAGGAAACATAGGAATAACAGATTAAATATATTCATAAATTTAAATACTAAAAACTTAGGACGGATAAAAACACATGTTGTTGCTCAAGGGAATTCCTTGGATATTAAAATGTATATTAATGAAGAAGATTTGAACTTATTTAAATCGTCAGAAAAAAAAGTAATTGAAAACGTACATCTAATAGGCTATAGTGTAAAAGGGATTAATTATATATTTAATGAAAACTTTTCATTGATTCATCATTTAGAAAATAATCCAAACCCTTCTTATATTTTGGACTTAAAGGCGTGAAAATAATGGATACAAATAAATCTCAAAGACAAAAAACTAACAAAGCAGTTGGATTATCCTATGAAATTGGAGAAACAGCACCAAAGGTCGTAGCAAAGGGCATAGGCTTTGTAGCAGATAGGTTAATCGAAAAGGCCTCTGAAGAAAAAATCCATACTTATAAGGACGAAGATTTAGTGGATGCTCTTATGGACCTTGAAATTAATGAGGAAATACCGCAGGAATTATACGATGCGGTGGCGGAAATCATATTTTACGTTTACAGTCTAGATATAGAAAAGGGGAAATAATATAGTGAACAATTTAGTCAAGGGAAAGAAAGGTGAACTAATAGCAAAGAAATATTTAGAATCAAAAGGCTACACTATTTTAAATATGAATTATAGAAATAAAATTGGCGAAATTGATATTGTTGCTTTCTATAAAGATATATTAGTTTTTATTGAAGTAAAATCAAGAACGGGGACAACCTTTGGATATGCATACGAAGCTGTAAACCGAAAAAAACAAAGAAAGATAATTGCTGTTTCATATGGCTATATAAAAGAATTTGGACTTAGGAACAACCAAACCAGATATGACATTATAGAGGTATATTTGACAAAGGAAACTAAAATTAACCATATAGAAAATGCATTTAGCTGAGAAATGTAAAAAAAATGTGGATTATATTTATTACCCAGGTAATTGACAATATAAAGGTAAAGAGGTTTTACTATGTATTCAAATATAAAAACATGCGTATTACAAGGATTAACAGGAAGTATTGTAGAGGTAGAAACTGACTTATCTAGGGGTTTACCTGTATTTAATATAGTTGGACTTCCAGATATATCTATCAAAGAATCAAAGGAGAGAGTGAGAACAGCCATTAAAAATAGCGGTTATGATTTTCCTTTAAGTAGGATTACAATAAATTTAGTACCGGCAAATCTAAAAAAAGAAGGTTCTCAGATGGATTTGGCAATCGCGGTGGGGATTTTGAAATCATCAGGTGTTATAATTGATGAAAATTTAAACGACATTGTATTTGTAGGGGAACTGTCTTTAGAGGGTAAGGTCAATCCCATAGAGGGGGCTTTAGCTATAATTATTTCTCTAAGGGAGCTAGGAGTGAAAAGATGTGTTGTTCCTTATGACAATAGGGATGAATGTAGTGTAATCAAAGACATGGAAATCATTCCAGTTGAGAGCCTGGGTCAAACAGTAGACTATTTAAATGGGGAGATAGTCATAGAACGGTACAGGAAAAGCTTTGAAAACGGTTTTAAAGAGGATGAATTTACTCTGGACTTTGCAGATATAAAAGGTCAAGCTGGATTAAAGAGAGCCCTAGAGGTAGCAGTCTCGGGAGGACACAATATACTCGTTATCGGGCCACCCGGAGCAGGCAAAACCATGGCAGCCCGCAGGATACCTTCAATAATGCCTGAATTGACATTCGAAGAAGCCATAGAGGTTACAAAGATATATAGTATCACTGGATTATTAAAGACCAATTCTCTAATCAAACAAAGGCCTTTTAGAGCACCTCATCATACAGCATCTGCAGTATCACTCATAGGCGGTGGTAGAATACCAAAACCTGGAGAAGTCTCATTAGCTCATAACGGAGTTTTATTTTTAGATGAGCTTCCTGAATTTCCACGTTCTGTCCTAGAGGTCCTCAGGCAGCCTTTGGAAGACGGAACAGTAACCATTTCAAGGGCTAATGCAACCCTAACTTATCCCGCAAAATTTGTGTTGGTAGCCAGTATGAATCCTTGTCCATGTGGATTTTTAGGAGATCCTGTACACACATGTACATGCTCACAGGCAAGCATAGATAGATATTTGGGAAAAATAAGCAATCCTTTACTTGACAGGATTGATATTCACATTGAGGTACTTCCAGTAAATTACGAGGAATTGAAAGGATCTAAGGTGGAAGAAGATTCTGCAACAATTAGGTCTAGAGTCAATAAGGCCAGGAAAATCCAATTAGACAGATATAGAGAATTAGGAATATATAGCAATTCCCAAATTCCCAATAAATATATAAAAAAGTTTTGTAAATTAAGTAGATCAGCTGAAACCATAATGAATCAAGCTTTTAACAAGTATAACTTCAGTGGAAGAACTTATAATAAATTGCTAAAGGTGTCTAGAACCATTGCAGATTTAGATGGGTCAGATATAATAGATGACAGACATATTTTAGAATCTATTAGATATAGGACCTTAGATAATAAATATTGGGGGTAAAAAATTGGATATCACAAATAGAGATATTATTATCTGGTTAAACAGCATAGGAGCAAGCAATTTAAGCATTCAAAAGTTAAATACCCATTTTCTTGAACTTAAGGACATCTGGGAAGTTGATAGTGATAGTATACTTAAGATTCATGGTTTAAGTAAAGAGTTAAAGACAAAAATATTGGCAAATAGAAAAATTTACAATCTAGAAAAGCTTTTTAAGAGAATTAAAGAACTAGAGTTAAATGTTATTACTATTTATGATGAAAGTTATCCTAAAAGGTTAAGATATATATATGATAGCCCCAGTGTTCTATACACAAAGGGCAAAGCTTTAAATTACGAGGATATTTCCATTGCTATAGTAGGTTCTAGAAAGTCGACCGCATATGGCAGATGGGCATGTGAAAAGTTTGCTAAGGAATTGGTTGATATGGGTGTAACTATTGTTAGTGGGCTAGCCGCGGGAATAGATGCTATGGCCCATAAGACAGCTTTAGAAAATAGCGGTACTACAATAGGAATCCTTGGCAATGGAATCAATGTAATATATCCGAAGAAAAATCTTTCGTTATATAAGGAAATGGAAGAGAACGGGACGATTATTTCTGAATTTCCCATAGATATGCCTCCGCTGGCACATAATTTTCCCCTTAGAAACAGAATTATCAGTGGGTTATCCCTGGGAGTTATTATAATAGAAGCCCAAGAAAAATCAGGTTCTCTCATAACTGCACACCATGCACTTGAACAAGGAAAAGATGTCTTTGCCTTACCTGGAAATATTAATAGTATATTTAGTAAGGGTACAAATAAACTAATTAAAGATGGGGCAAGACCGCTTTTGGAAATAGAGGATATTATTGAGGAAATTCATGAATTAAAAAATAATATTGTACCCAAAAAAGTAGATATTGATTATTCTGACTTTAGCGATATAGAAACTAAAGTTTTGAAATCACTAGAAGAGGGGCCTTTACATTCTGATACTATTGTATATAAAACGGGGTTGGACATTTCAACAATAAATAGTGTTTTAACTATATTGGAATTAAAGGGAGTAATAAAGGAATTGACAGGCAGAACCTTTGTTATGAATTAGAATATTTGTGGAGGTGTATATTTTGCAAAAAAACTTAGTAATAGTTGAGTCACCGGCAAAAGCGAAAACCATAGAGAAATTTTTAGGGAAAAATTACAAGGTAACTGCTTCCATAGGCCATATAAGGGATTTACCAAAGAGTAGCCTTGGTATTGATATTGATAATAAGTTTGAGCCTAAATATATTACTATTAGAGGAAAAGGACCAGTTATTAAGGAATTAAAAAGCGAAGCTAAAAAATCGAAAAATATTTATTTAGCCACTGACCCTGATAGAGAAGGTGAGGCTATCTCTTGGCATTTAGCACATATATTGGGTATAGACGATAAGAAAAAGGTAAGAGTAGAGTTTAATGAAATAACAAAGAATGCTGTAACTAATGCAATTAAAAAGCCTAGGCAGATTGATTTAAATCTTGTCGATGCACAACAAGCTAGAAGAGTACTAGATCGACTTGTAGGCTACAAGATTAGCCCCCTCCTTTGGAGAAAGATTCGCAAAGGATTAAGTGCAGGAAGAGTACAGTCTGTAGCCGTAAAGCTAATTTGTGATAGGGAAATGGAAATTGAAAACTTTGTGCCTGAAGAATATTGGAGTATTAAAGCTAAGCTAAAAAAAGACAAGGCAGAATTTGAATCAAATTTTTATGGAGTAGTAATTGATGGGAAGGAAAGCAAAATTGAGTTAAAGACCAAGGAAGAAGTAGATAATATTTTGAAAAACTTGGATAAAAATAATTTTGTAGTAAAAGAAGTAAAAAAGGGAACAAAAAGAAAGAGACCAAACCCGCCCTTTACAACTAGTACACTACAACAAGATGCATCGAAAAAACTGGGCTTTAGCACTAAAAAAACAATGATTATAGCACAGCAATTATATGAGGGCATTGATATAAAAGGTGAAGGATCCGTAGGATTAATCACTTATATGAGAACTGATTCAACAAGAGTATCAAAGGATTCCATTAAATTAGCTGGTGAATTAATAAATAAGGAATTTGGCGATAAATATTTTAATGGGGGAAATGAATATTCTAACAAGCCTAAAAAAGATTCACAGGATGCACACGAAGGTATAAGGCCTACAGTTATAAATAAAACGCCGATATTAATAAAAGATTCACTGACCTCAGATCAATATAAACTGTATAAATTGATTTGGGAAAGATTTTTAAGTTCTCAAATGACTAATGCCGTTTACGATACCCTTGCAGTAACTATGGAAAGCAATAGTTACTTATTTAAATCTACAGGTTCTATCTTAACCTTCGATGGATTTTTAAAAGTTTACAATAGCGAAGAAGAAGAGAAAACTTTTGTAATACCAGAGTTAAAAGTAAATGATGTATTAAAAGCAAATAAGGTCATTCCAAAACAACACTTTACACAGCCACCTGCCAGATTCACTGAGGCTTCTTTAATTAAAACTTTGGAAGAATTAGGTGTCGGTAGGCCAAGTACTTTTGCTCCTACAATTTCAACTATTTTGTCAAGAGATTATGTAATTCTAGAAAAAAGGGCTTTTTCGCCTACGGAACTTGGGATATTGGTAAATGATCTTTTGGGCGAATATTTCAATGAGGTAATTAACGAAGAATTTACAGCTCAATTAGAAGAAAACTTGGACAATATTGCTGAAGGCCAGTTGCCATGGGTGAAAGTAGTTGAAGAATTTTATAAAGACTTTTCAACATTTCTGGAAAAGGCAGACAGGGAGATTGAAAAGATTGAGATTGAAGATGAAGTCTCAGATGTAAAATGTGAATTCTGTGGTAGGAATATGGTCGTTAAAACCGGTAGGTATGGAAAGTTTTTAGCTTGTCCTGGATATCCGGAATGCAAAAACACAAAACCTATATTAGATGAGCTAGACGTTAATTGTCCCAATTGCAATGGAAAGTTAGTTAGAAGAAGGTCTAAAAAAGGTAGAGTTTTTTATGGTTGCAGTAATTACCCCAATTGCAATTTTGTGTCCTGGGATGAGCCTTTTAAAGAGCCATGTCCTAAATGTAGCAGCCTTATGGTAATCAAGAAAACCAAAGATCAAAGGAAAATTATATGTACCAATAAAGACTGCGGATATACTGAAGTCAAAAAAATATAAATAATTAAAATTTTCTGTACATTTGTAGAAAAATGTAGTAATATTTAGAATATAGGACAGTTTGTTTGGTTAATATCAAATATTAATAAAATAATCTTAAAATGGGAGGAGTATGCTTGTGGAGAGTTTACTGCAGAAAACTAGAAGGTTAAATATGTCATTACAAAGCTATGGACCTAAGCCCGTATCTTTTTCTGAACTTAGCCATATACTTAGCAACATTTTAGATGCAAATGTGTATATTGCTAGTACAAGTGGAAGGGTATTAGGCTATGAGTTATCAAAAGGCTTTGAATGTGACATTATTCAATCTGAAATAGTTAAGGAAAAAAGATTTCCTAAAAAATATAATGAGGAATTACTTCGATATACAGAAACCAATGAAAATATGCGGGAAGTGACTGACTGTGTATTTGATCAAGTATCTAAATGCGAGTATCCAGATAAAATAGTTACAGTAATACCAGTTAATAGCGGCGGTAAAAGGTTAGGTACCTTAGTACTTGCTAGGTTTGGGAAAGAGTTTACCGATGATGACCTAGTACTATCAGAATATAGTGCAACCATTGTAGGTATGGAAATTTTAAGATCTAAATCAGAAGAGATTGAGGAAGAGGCTAGGAAAAAATCTGTAGTCCAGATGGCCATAGGGACTCTTTCATACTCAGAACTAGAGGCCATGGAACACATCTTTAGTGAGCTAGATGGTAAAGAGGGGCTTTTAGTAGCAAGTAAGATTGCAGATAGAGTAGGCATTACCCGCTCGGTAATAGTTAATGCTCTTAGGAAATTCGAAAGTGCTGGAGTGATTGAAACTCGTTCCCTTGGGATGAAAGGAACCCATATAAAAATCTTAAATGACAAATTATTAGATGAGCTTTTAAAATCAAAAGAATAGTATATACTATTCTTTTGATTTTCTAGGACTTTGGTGGGAGGTTTTAAAAATGCCAGGAAAATACGTGACAATAACTATCAAAAAGTATATAAATTATGTATAATACATTATAGTGAATCAAAAATGGATAAATCACGCAGTAGATACTACTTTAGAGTGGAAAGTTGTCGTCAAATGTAGTATTATAGTGATAAACGGATTTTCGGGAGGTAATAATATGATAAATAAAGCATTTAGTAACATCGATTTTTATAAAAAGGCTGTCGATGGTACTTGGTTGAGACACCAGACAATTTCGCAAAATATTGCTAATGTAAACACCCCGGAATATAAGCGCAAGGTAGTGTCCTTTGAAGACCAGCTAAAAGATGCTATCGGCAGAAATAAAGTTGCTCTTAAAAGGACCAATGAAAAGCATATAGCAAAGGGCTCAAGTCAATTCTCACCAAAAGTACTAGAAGACAAATCTACATCGTACAGAATAGATGGAAACAACGTAAATATTGATACGGAGTCCGCGGAATTAGCCAAAAATGACATCATGTATAATGCTATGATAAACCAGATAGTTAACGAATTTGATAAAATTAAAAATGTAATAACAGAAGGGAGCAAATAAAAATGAATATATTTAATTCAATTAATATCTCTTCTTCATCATTAACTGCAGAAAAAACTAGAATTGACATAATCGCCAAAAATATGGCAAATGCAAATACTACGAGAACTACAGGCGGTTCTCCATATAGAAGGCAAATGGTTGTCTTTGAAGAAAACAAACCGAACTCCTTTTCTTCTCACCTAAACAACAAAATGAACAAAATCAATGGACACGGCGTAAAAATAAGTAAGATTGTAGAAGATGATTCGCCGTTTAAACTCGTTTATGAGCCTGGTCACCCTGATGCAGATGAAAATGGATATGTTAAAATGCCCAATGTGGATGTCGTCAAAGAAATGGTAGATTTAATCAGTGCACAAAGGTCATATGATGCAAATATTACTTCGATAAACACTTCAAAATCAATGCTAATGAAGGCTTTGGAAATTGGTAGGAGGTAAGTAGATGGACATAAATAAGGTAGGAAATTATAAGAATTTTTTAGATTTATCAAACAAAGAGTTGAACTCAACAAATAAAAACAACAATTTCAGTTCATTTTTATCAGATGCTATTGGCAATGTAAACCAAATGCAAATAGACAGCGATGAATATAAGAAGATGTTAGCAATTGGCGAAGTAGACAACCTTCACGATGTCACAATAGCTTCTGAAAAAGCTAATATAGCCCTTCAAATTACCATGAGCATTAGAAATAAAATAATAGAAGCTTATAAAGAAATAATGAGAATGCAATTTTAGCAATTGATAGAGAAGAGGTGCAATGGTGCAGGAATCCATAAATCGATTAACCGGAAAGCTAACTGAATATTGGAATGGTCTAAATAAAAAGAAAAAAATCGGATTAGTATTTACAACTGTTTTTAGTATACTAATTGTCGCAGCTTTAGTTTTAACACTAACACGTACAAAATACGAGGCTCTGTATAGCAACCTAAGCCTTAAGGATATGGGTCAAATCACATCAAAACTTGACGAAATGGGGGTTTCTTGGAAAAGTAGTGACGACCAAAGAAGCATCTTAGTACCTAAAGAATTGAAAAACAGGGTAAAAATAGAGCTAGCTACTTACGGACTTCCAAAGGAAAGATATACATATTTAGATGCTTTTGATGATATGAGTTGGTCTATGACAGATTTTGATAAGAAACAGAGAATCAAAAAGGCCGATGAAGGTGAATTGGCTGCAGTGATTTCTGAAATTGAAGGCATACACAGTGCTGAAGTATTTATAAACAAAAAAGATAGTACAAGCTTTATTTTAAGCAACGAGGAAAACAAAACTACTGCTTCCGTATTTTTAGTTAAATCGGATAGCAGGCAATTACCTGCTGATAAGGTAAATGCCATAAAGCATCTTGTAGCTGGTTCATTAAATATGTATCCAGAAGACGTTCGAGTTGTAGATGATGATGGAAAATTACTGGGAGAAGAAAATCCCAATGACATATATAACACCGACTTAATTTTAGTGAAACACGGGATTGAATCTAGAATTAATGAAAGCATAAAAAAGTTTTTAGAGAACATAGTAGGTTACGGCAATGTTGATGTCATGTCAAGTGTTAAGATTAACATGGATAGCGAAATGACAACCATAGTCGAATTTGCTCCTCCTATAGAAGGGGAGGATGAGGGGCTTATTCGATCACTTGAAGAAGTGGAAGAACATATGGCTGGTAGTTCTGGAGGAGGAGTTCCAGGTGTGGATCCAAATATCGAAGACCAGCAAATGCTTGACGATGGCACAAGCAGGTATGACAAAGTAAGCAGAATAATAAATAATGAATTAAATGAGATTAACAAAGAAATTCGGAAGGCCCCTGGACAGGTGGAGAGCATTACTGTTGCAGTATTAATCAATCAGGATGCCCTAATAGATGGTGAGATGACACCTGATAGGGAAAAGGAATTCACAGATTTAATCTATGCTGCCACAGGATTAGATACCAAAGACGTTCAAATAAAGGCAGAAAGATTTACAAAACAATCCATAGAAAGAGCTATAGACGTTGGAAAACAAATAAACTGGCTATATATTGGGATAGGATTATTTGTACTACTAGGAATTATTATATATGTTATATATTTGAGAATAAGAAACAGAAGGGAAGCTAGTGAAGAATTAGAGAGATTATTAGAAGAAAGATCTTCTATTGAATTAGAAGTTGCGGACCTTGATTTTGAAGCAGAAGAATCAAAGATGAAAGCTCAAATCGATAGGTTTATAGAAAAAAAACCTGACTCAGTTGCTCAGCTACTAAGAAACTGGTTAAATGAATAGAGGCGATTAGATATGCAAATGAAAAAGTTTAGCGGAAAAGAAAAAGTTGCAATATTGCTTATAGCATTGGGCCCGCAAAAATCAGCCGAGTTATTTAAACATTTAAATGAAGAAGAAATCGAAGAATTAACATTACAAATAGCAAATATGAGAATGGTGTCTCCGGAAGAGAAAAGACTAGTAATAGAGGAATTCTATCAAATATGTTTGGCACAGGAATATATATCCGAGGGAGGCATAAATTACGCTAAAGATGTGTTAGAGAGGGCTTTGGGCTCCGATAAAGCTATGAATATAATTAGTAAATTAACATCCTCACTACATGTAAGGCCATTTGAATTTATAAGAAAGGCTGATCCAAACCAACTTTTGAACTATATTCAAAATGAACACCCTCAGACAATAGCTCTGATACTGTCTTATTTAGAATCTTCACAGTCTGCCCAAATCCTTTCAAGTTTGTCACCTGAGAAACAATCAGATGTAACGAGAAGGATTGCTATAATGGACAGAACATCTCCGGAAGTGGTAAAGGAAATTGAGATGGTATTAGAGAGCAAGTTCTCAAATATTCTGGTCCAAGATTATACCACTACAGGTGGTATTCAAGCTGTCGTCGACATATTGAACTCTGTTGACAGAGGTACCGAAAAGCATATATTAGAGGAACTAGACAACAAAGATGCGGAACTTAGCGAAGAAATCAGGAGAAGGATGTTTGTATTTGAAGACATTACTATCCTCGACAATAGAAGTATTCAAAGAATTATTAGAGAAATTGACAATTCACAATGGGCCATTGCCTTAAAGGGTGCCAGTGAAGACGTAAAGGAGCTTATATTCGCAAATATGTCTAAGCGTTTGGTTGAAATGATAAAGGAAGATATAGAGTTTATGGGTCCCGTTAGAATTAGAGATATTGAAGATGCACAGCAAAATGTCGTGAACGTAATTAGGAAACTAGAAGAAGAGGGTGAAATAATCACTCCAAGAGGAGGGGATGAAATAATTGTCTAATGTTATTAAATCCTTTAGATTAGTTGAGATAGAGTCACCTAGATTGGAAGACAGAGAAGATAAAGAAGATAAAGAAAATATCGATTTATCAATGCTCGTTAAAGAAGAGTATGAAAAAATTATAGAGGATGCAAAATTAGAGGCATCAAAAATCATCGAAGAAGCCGAGGCAAAACAGGAAGAAATGATTAATGCAGCGTATGAAAGGGCGAAAGACATTACCCAAACTTCGAAAGATGAAGGTTATAATAAAGGTTATAATCATGGTTATGACGAAGGATATAACATTGGATATATTGAGGGTAAGGAAGTAGCCGATGGAATTATAAAAGAATCCTTGGACATTAAAAATGAATATTTAGAAACAAAACAAACTCTACTAAAGGATTTAGAAGAAGAAGTGATAGAACTTGTAATCAGCATTTATGAAAAAATTATCAATAAGAAAACCAGTGATGATGAGGAACTTATAATCTCCTTAGTGCTGAACGGCATAAAAAACCTGGATATTTCTGATAAGCTGACCATAATTGCATCTAAAGAAGATTATAATATGCTAGAAATGTCTAAAGACGAGATTCTGGCAAAATCAAGTTTAATATCGGATTTAGAAATAAAATACGATATGTCATTTGGAAAAGGTGACTGCGTATTGGAGACGTCAAAAGGAAACATTGATGTTAGTTTAAAGAATCAATTAGATGAAGTAAAAGACCTATTAAGGACAATATTAAATAATGAGTGATTAATATGGAATCAAAAATAAATATAGAAAAATATATTTCCGCCGTCAATGAAAAAAGATTTATGAAATATACAGGCAGAATCACGAAAGTCACAGGGCTAACTATTGAATCTAATGGACCTATGGCAAGCATTGGTGAATTGTGTTATATCTATCCTTATAAAAACGATATTCCTATTATGTCAGAAGTAGTTGGATTTAAAGAAGGCAAAATACTACTGATGCCCCTAGGGGAGATGGAAGGAATTGCCAGTGGAAGTATAGTCGTCGGTAGCGGGAAAAGCCTTAGAATTAACGTTGGAAATGATTTAATCGGAAGAGTTGTAGATGGCCTTGGACGGCCTATGGACAATTTAGGACCAATTAAAACCAATAAGTTCTACCCTTTATTTAATACTCCTCCTAGTCCCTTAGAGAGAAAGTTAATTGATGAGCCTTTACCATTGGGAGTAAAGGCCATAGATGGATTGCTAACTTGTGGCAAGGGTCAAAGAATCGGCATTTTTGCAGGTTCTGGAGTCGGAAAAAGTACGTTAATGGGTATGGTCTCTAGAAATAGTACAGCAGATGTAAATGTGATAGGGCTAATAGGTGAGCGTGGTAGAGAAGTTAGAGAATTTATTGAAAATGACCTAACTGATGAAGGATTGAAGAAATCAGTTGTAGTCGTTGTCACTTCAGACCAACCTGCACTGATTAGAGTAAAAGGTGCCTTAGCCACTACGGCAATAGCAGAATATTTTAGAGACAGAGGTTTAAACGTCATGCTTTTAATGGATTCACTTACTAGATTTGCCATGGCCCAAAGAGAGATTGGGCTCGCAATTGGCGAACCTCCTGTAACCAGGGGATTTACTCCCTCTGTTTTTGCTACAATGCCTAGATTGCTAGAGAGAACAGGTACCTCAGACAAGGGTACTATAACTGGACTATATACTGTACTAGTTGATGGAGATGATTTAAATGAGCCAGTAACGGATGCTGTAAGGGGTATTTTAGATGGGCATATTGTACTATCAAGGAAATTGGCAAATTCAAATCATTATCCTGCCATCGATGTTCTTGCAAGTATTAGTAGGGTAATGCCAAATATTGCCAATGAAGATCATTTGCGAGCGGCAAACAAGATTAAAGACATAATGGCAGTTTATCAAGAGGCAGAGGACCTAATCAATATTGGGGCATACAAAAAAGGTTCAAATAAAAAAATCGACACCGCCATTGATTTAATTGAGGAGATAAATAACTTTCTTAAGCAAGATGTAAAGTTCTCGCCTTCTTTTGATGAAATATTGAATTATATGAATACGATTGTGGACAAAATGAATTAATTTAACGAGGTGAGTTAATGGCTAAATATAAGTTTAAATTAGATAGAATCCTTAATTATAAAGAGAGGATTGAAGATGTTAAAAAAGCTGAATTTGCCGAATATAATAGCATTTTAATCAGGGAAGAAGAGCGTCTGAATCATTTTAATAATTATAAGAAAGATCTATTAACTCAAAAACGAGAATCCATGAATGGTTTGACTGCTGGTGCATTTAAACTACATAATGATTACCTAAAGGATGTATCTAATATGATTGAAAATCAGAAAAAGACAGTAGAAATCGCTCAAAAAGACGTAAACAAAGCAGAAGGTGAATTGCTAGTTGCGATGCAAGAAAAAAAGTCTTTTGAAAGGTTAAAGGAAATTAAATATGAAGAATATATTGAAGATGAAAAGAAAAAAGAAGAAAAGATTATTGATACCATAGTAACTTTTAAAGTCAATGCCCAATAATTAGGGGGTAAATTAATGGATACAACTGAAACTAAGGAAAACAAAAAAAATAAAGGCGGTTGGAAAATTATAATCATATTGCTAATTCTATTGATTATGTTACCTGCTAGCCTGTTGGGATTCATCTATAGAAATAATTTAAATTTTAAAAACACGACAAATCAACTTTTGTCAAAGATGCCTGGATATGTGGGAACGTATTTTAAAAATTTGCCAACTGAAATTGAAAGGGCAGACAAAATTAATTTTCTTTCTGAATATTATTTAGGTTTAGAAACTGACATGGGAGCCGATAAATTATATATAGTAAAAAAAGAAGATGAAAAGCTATATAATGACCTTATAAGAAATATGAGCTCTATATCTAGTTCCAAAACCGATTTAATAAAATTAAAAGTGAGAGATATGGAGCTTCGAAAGGATTTACTAATTTCCATACATGAAGACGTCTTAAGAAATGAAGAGGAAAAATTGTCATCGGAAGTAAATCGAATAGAAAAGCAGGATTTAGGTATCTCATTAATAGAAGTAGAAAGAAGGTACAATGAAAGGGATTTTATCAAGACATTAGACATTGTGAATAAAGATACTTTAGGGAAGATTCTCTACTATGTTGATAATGATATTAGAAGTTATATTCTAAATGGGCTTAGCAAAGACAGCAGAACTGAAGTTGAATCAATTATAAATACTAAAAGAAATAGGGAAAAGAGTTTAGTGGAAATAGCAAAAGTATATGAAACTAAACCCCTAGATGCTATAGTAAATATTTTGGGAGATACTTCTGTCTACTCCGTGGAAGAGCTGGCAACTATATATAAAAACTTGTCTACTGTAAAGTCTGCTGAGATTTTACTAAATGTTCATGACGACAATTTTTTGGAAGAATTATTTACAAAGATAGTAAGAGAAGAGGAATTAATGGGTTCTAGTACAAGTATTACTCAAGACATTGGCAAAACAATGAAGTTTTTAAGTGAATATAGACAAAAATTAAAGGGTTTAGTTGCCGTTTATGAGAAGATGACTCATGAACAAATTTCAAAGGTTGTAGATACTATGGTAAATAACACATCTGCAATTACAGCATTGGAGCTAGATGAGGAAAATATATTAGAGTTATCTGATAGGGACATTATTTTAGATGTATTATCCCTGATGAAAAATCAAACTTTATCAAAAGTTTTTGATTTAATGAAGCCGGAAAGGGCTTCAGAAATAACAAGCCTTTTGGCAAGGCCTAAGGCTAATAATTAAATGCCAATTTTAGAAGGGAGGTGAATATAAATGGAAGCTCTGATTTTTGATTTGAAACCTAATCAAGGATTTAAATTGGACAAGGTTTCGACTAATCCGGTTAAGAAGAAAAACTTTGCAGAAGTTCTAAATTCAGTAGGAGATGATAATTCAAAGACCTTTAAAGATAGGATTGTCGAAAAAAGCAAAGAGAATGAGGAAAAAAAGGGAATCAATCCCAATCTATCTGGAGATGACAAAAATATTGTCAACGTCGAAGATATAGAGAAGGAAGAGATGAAGATTTCTACTGAAGAAGAAATTTCCTATGAAGGTATTTTTAACTACCTTGGAAATTTATCTTTTACCCAAGAAACATCAGAAGAACAAGATGAATTTAATCTTACTGAAATAGGCACCAAAGTTGACCATATTGATTCTACACTGAACTCTATAGACGACGAAGCTGAGGAGCAGGTTAATACATTTGAAGAAATATATTTTGAGGATTTGGATTCAAATGGCGACCTAAATAATGCAGTTATAGAAAAATCTTTTATGAGGGCAGAAGAACCTTTAGCAAATACTGAAAAACCTCAAGATATTCAAAATGTAAAACATGGAACAGAAAAGAAAATAGAAATAGGCGATGAAAGTATCATATTAGACGAGGAAAACACAGAAGAAAAAACAACTGGTTTTGTCGGAACAGAGGTTAATGGAGAGTTTTCCCGCATACAACCACGGGAGAAAAGAAATGAGAATTCCGATACTAACAATGGGCAAGACTACATCTTAGAGAAAAACTCGAAAGAGGAACCAAAGATAAGTAATCAAAATCCTTTCCATAGTCTTAAAAATGACGTCATGATTACAATTAATTCAGCTGAAGAATCTGATAATCTAGAGGCAATTGACAAAAAGGAAATATTACAGCAAATAGTAGATAATGTAAAATTTGCAGTTCAGAACTCAAAAAATGAAATTAGAATAAAGCTAAAGCCCGAAACATTGGGAGAGATGGCAATGAATATTGAGGTTGTTAAAGGGGTAATTACAGCTAAAATAATGGTAGACAACTATAGGACTAAGGAAATCATAGAGGGTAACCTAGTTCAATTTAAAGAACAGATTAAAGACACTGGTTTAGAGATTAAGACTTTCGAAGTATTTGTTGGCAACAACAGCGATTTTGACAAACAAAACCCTAATCAATTCAACTTTAACAAAGAGAATAGGAGATTTAAGCTCAAGGCACAAAACTCAAAATCTACTATTAACTATAGCAATCAAATTGAATTAGATCAGGATATAGAAAGCAAAAACCTCGATGGCAGCCTTAATCTGCTAGCTTAGAAAGGGGAGAAAAATGAAGATTGAAAATGATAATTTAGAGTATATTTACAAGTTTGGAGAAAGTACAGAAAAAACCGATACTAATGCAAAGAAAAACGATTTGGACAAAGAAGCATTTCTCAAACTTTTAACTGTACAATTGTCAAACCAAGACCCGCTTAACCCAATGGAAGATAGGGAATTTATCGCACAACTGGCACAATTTAGTTCTCTAGAGCAAATGCAGAATTTAAACAAGACATTAATAGATAAATCAGATGATATGATAGATACACTTAAACTAATGAATCTAAATCAGATTGATGCCAACGTGGAAATACTGAAAGAAATGGTAAGTATCAGAAAAGCCATGGAAGCTTATGCTATTGAAAATCATAGGGAAGCTGGCGGGGAAGACGATTAAATGGAGTGGATTTTATGAATAGCGTAGATATTAAGCGGTTAGAAAACAAACTTATTCAACCAGGTGTTGTCATTAGAAGACCCAATGTTAAATCTACTAAGGACTTTAGAGAAGTTTTAGAGGACATTCAAAATAAAGAGGAGATTAAATTTTCTAAACATGCCATTGAGCGACTAAATAGTAGGGATTTAAAACTGAATAACGAGGAAATGAATAAGTTAAAAACGGCATTTAAAAAAGCAGAAATAAAGGGTGTCAAGGACGCATTGATTTTAATGGACGACAAAGCTTTTATCGCTAATATCAAGAACAAGGTAATTGTAACGACAGTCACAAAGGAGCAATTGAAAGATAATATATTTACAAATATTGATGGGGCTGTAATAGTATAACTGGACCTTATTAAGGAAGTTATATAGGCCTGATTGACAGATGGTCTATGGGCCCCAAATACAATGGAGGTATGAAATATGATGAGGTCAATGTACTCAGCAGTATCTGGGCTGAGAATACATCAAAGCAAGATGGACACAATCGGCAATAATATTGCCAATGTGAATACTGTAGGTTTTAAAAAAGGACAAGTTACCTTTCAGGAGGTATTTAGTCAAGTTGTACGAGGTGCCAGTGCACCGGCTGGGGGCAAAGGAGGTACAAACCCTCAACAAATCGGTATGGGAGCAGCCATGGGTACAATTTCTACAATTCATACAAAGGGACCGGGTCAGCGAACAGATAATCCAACTGACTTGATGATAGATGGGGAAGGTTTCTTTGTAGTATCTGATGATCCAAACTTTGGAAATAGATATTATACAAGGGCTGGAAACTTTACATTGGATAGAGATGGGAACCTCGTAACAGGAGACGGTTTTATGGTTTTAGGATACGCAGCTGATGATGAAGGAAATATTTTATCAGATGTGACAAATATGAGAATTAATATGTCTGAAACCAAGGCCCCTACAGTGACGGAAAATATTGAATTTAGAGGAAACTTAGATAGTAGATTTGCCAACAATGAGTCGAGAAAAATAGATACAGTAATCTACGATACATTGGGAAATTCTTATACACTGACATTTGAAATAACGAAAGAATCAAATGACAACTGGAAGCTATCAGTATCTAGGCTAACAGATAGAGCCACAGGAAACTATACTGAAGACGTAGATACAATTTTAGAAGGTAATGAGTTAGACCTCGTATTTGACAATGGAACAGGAAAATTAATTAGTATTGGCGGAGAAGATTTAACTGCAGATCCCAAGCCAGAAATCAAAGTTTCTCTCGCTATTCCAGATGAGATAGAATTTGATACAGATAAAGACGGTGAAGATTTAGCAGAACCTACTGCACCATCCGGTACTTTTAGGAATATAACACTTTTTGATTCTGAGGACGAATCTACCATAAAAAGTATATCTCAGTACGCCAATGAAATGGACTTTAAGCCGTATATGTTAAATGGAAATACTTCAGGAACATTGGAAGGTTTTGCCATTGACGACAAAGGTATTGTCACAGGGGTATTTACCAATGGCGAGAGAAAAGCGTTGGGGCAAATAATGTTGGCAAAGTTTGATAATCCAATGGGATTACAAAAGCTAGGCGGTAATATGTTTGTAGACACTAGAAACTCAGGAGAGCCTCAATATGGAGGAGCCGCTGTAGGTGGCTTTGGCGACATTAGCCCAGGAAATCTTGAAATGTCAAATGTAGATATATCCCTTGAATTTACGGAAATGATTACAACACAGAGAGGATTTCAAGCGAACTCTAGAGTTATAACAACTTCTGATGAAATGCTACAGGAACTAGTTAATATGAAGAGATAAATATAATCGAATAGGGTAGGATAACGACCTACCCTGTTCGGCATAAGGTGGGATAAATCGTGATTAAAGTAAAGCGCTTAAACGACAAGGAATTTGTAGTAAATAGTGAACTTATCCTTTTTATTGAGTCGACACCTGATACGGTAATTACGCTGACGACAGGACAAAAAATTGTTGTATTAGAGTCAGTAGACGATATCATTAAAAAAGTTGTAGATTATAGGGCAAGGATAAAGATGATAAGTAGAAGTTACGAGGGAAATGAGGTGTAGCAATTGGACATAGCAACAATTCTAGGGCTGGTATTGGGTATTGTGTTTGTTGTTGGTGGGATTTTAAGATCTGGAGACTTAGGTTCTTATATAGATATTGCGTCAGTAATAATTACATTAGGTGGAACTATAGCGGCGACTTTATTAGCCTATCCAATGAAAAGCATAGTTGGTTTAAGAAGGGTACTACAAAAGGCATTTTTTCATAAAGAGGTATTGGCCAGTGAAATAATCTCAGAAATCATCACATTGGCAAATGTAGCTAGGAAGGAAGGCTTGTTATCACTTGAGGAATATGGCGAGAAGCTAGATGATGAATTCTTAAAAAAAGGAATAATGTTAATTGTAGACGGTACAGACCCAGAGTTAGTAAGAAATATTTTAGAAACTGAATTGATATTTTTGGAAGAAAGACATGGTCAAGGGCAAGGCATTATGGAAGCAATGGGAGGATATGCTCCTGCATTTGGTATGATAGGCACTTTAATAGGTCTAATTAACATGCTTCAACACATGGATGATCCCAGTGCCATAGGCCCTAATATGTCAGTTGCCTTAGTGACAACCTTTTATGGTTCTGCATTGGCTAATGTATTTTTCCTGCCTTTAGCACAAAAATTAAAGATTAGAAGTAAATCAGAAGTCTTGATTAAGGAGCTAATTGTAGAAGGACTTCTTTCCATACAAGCAGGAGAAAATCCAAGAATTATTGAAGAAAAATTAAAGACCTTCATACCTCCTGAACAAAGGCTAGCATTAATCAAGGAAGCAGAGAGAGAGGGAGCATAATGGGTAGAAGAAGAAGACAAGAGGAGTCTAGTGGAGGATCTCCAGAATGGCTAACTACATATAGCGATATGGTTACCCTATTATTATGTTTTTTTGTATTGTTGTTTTCTTTTTCAAGTATAGATGCAGAAAAATTTAGAAGTATTATGAGCAGTTTTCAAGGAGGAACGGGAGTTTTAAGCGGAGGAACTTCATTAGATATTATTCCACCAAATCCTGTACAAGACGATTTTGATGTAGAAAATGAATTTCAAGAGCTTATGGGTTACCTAGAAGAATATGTTGATACATTTGGTTTAGATGGAAATATTACAATTATTCCTGAAGAGAGGGGTATTGTAATAAGGTTTATGGATAATATATTTTTTGACTCAGGCAAAGCAGATATTAAGGATGAATCATTGGAAATACTTCAATCAGTAGCAGAAATACTTAATATGGAGGAATTTGTAAATAGACAAATCAAGGTTGAAGGTCATACAGATTCAGTTCCTTTATCTAAAAGATCTATCTATCCTACAAACTGGGAATTATCATCTGCTAGAGCTACCAATGTATTAAGGTATCTTGTTGAAAATCAATCAATAGCCGGACAAAGAATTTCATCTGCAGGCTACAGTTATTATCGCAGCATAGCTCCCAATGATACCCCTGAAAACAAAGCTAAAAATAGAAGGGTAGACATTATTATATTAAGAGATGCATATGTGGACTTTGAGCCATAGTAAAACTAAATGAGGTGTTAGTATGTCTAAAAGGACAATAATTATAATAATTGTTGTATTGTTTATAGTATTAGTTACAGGAATTATAGCTGGATTATTTTTATTCTCCAACAATTCTGAAAAAAAGATTAAAGAGATTAAAACTTATGATTTAACAATGGATGAAATGTATTGCAATGTGAAAGAAAGCAAGAGAATTGTAAAAGTTAAAATCACTATCGAAACAATAAAAGAAAAGTCACTTGATAAAATTAATGAAAAACAATTTCTAATTAGAGATGAAGTAAACAAGATTATTCGAAATTTAACCGAGGAAGAGCTACAAGGTAAAGACGGACAAAACAACCTACAAAAAGCAATTAAACAGAGTTTAGTCGAACTATTTAACGACGAAAATATTTCCAATGTATATTTTGATGATTTTATAATTCAGTAGAGGGGGGATACCATTGGCTGAAGTCTTATCACAATCTGAAATTGATGCCCTTCTCAATGCTCTGAAAACGGGAGAGTTAGATGTTGAGGAAATTCAAGATGAAGACAATATAAAAAAAATAAAGAAATACGATTTTAAAAATCCTCAAAAAATTTCAAAGGACCAGTTAAAAACCCTTGAGGTAATTCATGAAAATCTTGGAAGGTATATGCAAACATTTTTAACGGGTTATTTACGGTATCCAGTAAAGATAGAAATCTTAACAGTTGATCAATTTGCATATAGTGAATTTAGTAACGCCTTGTCAAATCCTGCATTTTTATGCCTAATTGATTTTCTACCTTTAAATGGACAAATCTTAATGGATATATCAACTAATGTTATTTATACAATAATAGACAGATTATTAGGTGGTGATGGATCAGATAAGCAAGAAATCAGGAGCTTTACAGAAATAGAGTTATCCCTTCTAAAAAAGATGATTGAAAGGATAGTTGAAGATTTTAAGGAAGCATGGGAAAATGTAATTGAATTACAGCCTAAACTTGAAAAAATAGAGACTAACCCTCAATTTGCACAAATTGTGCCGCCTAATGAAACCATAGCACTTATTACTATGAATATTGAAATAGGTTCTGTCGAAGGCATGATGAATTTATGTCTTCCTCATATCCTGCTGGAACCAATACTGGATAAGCTGAATACAAGGTTTTGGTTTACAACGTCAATTAAAGAGCATTCACAGCAAGAAATTAAAATAATTAGAGAGAGGATTTTAAAGACTAGAATACCATTAATTGCTGAGCTAGGTTCTACTACTGTAACTGTAAGTGATATATTAAACCTTTTGCCTGGGGATGTAATTAAACTTGGTAAAAGAGGCAATATACCTATCAGGGTAGGTAGCAATATAAAATTCAAAGGAGAAATTGGCGTAGCAAGTAATAAAATGGCAGTAAAAATAGTAGAAGTTGTAAAGGAAGGTGAAGATAATAATGGCTAGTGATATGTTATCCCAAGAAGAAATTGATGCTCTATTGAAAGGCGGTTCAACAGATGAACCAGAAATTCAGTACTTTGAAGACGAAGATGAATTACTTTCAGAAATTGAAATAGATGCTTTAGGCGAGATAGGCAATATAAGTATGGGTACTGCTGCTACAACGCTCTCAACATTATTAAACAAGAAAGTAAACATAACTACTCCAACAGTAAGTATTACAAATACTGAAGAATTGTCAAAGGAACATAAATTGCCTTTTGTTGCCATTGACGTTAGTTATAAAGAGGGATTACAAGGTTCAAATATTTTAATATTAAACACAGATGATGTGAAGATAATCACTGATTTGATGGTAGGAAAAGATGATTTTGATGTATCTAGGGATATTTCTGATTTTGAACTTAGCGCTGTAAGCGAAGCAATGAATCAAATGATGGGTTCATCTTCTACCTCTTTATCCGAAATGTTTTTTAAAAAAATCGACATTGAACCACCTGTTTCTATGGAAATTACGTTCGAAGAGGGTAAAGAAAAAATTGACCTTTTGAAAACCACCTCACCAATTATTAAGATTTCGTTTAAAATTGTGGTTGAAGATATAATTAATAGTAGTATAATGCAATTAATACCATTGGAATTTGGTAAGTCAATGGTAAATAACTTATTGGGAAAGAATGATGAGGATGAAATAGCAGATAATATAGTTATACCTACAAGCGAACCTCAAAGGGAACTGTTAGACAAAGTAGAAGAAATTCCAAAGATAGATCAATCGGCAACTACTAAAGCCGTAAACGTTGCTAGAACTGAAGATATAGATTATAATAATATAAGTAAGAGAGAGGAAAAGGTAGTGGTCCAACAGCCGGAGTTCCAGAGTTTTGGACAAGTACCGCCATCATCTTTCAACTCATCCATCGATTTAATAGGCGATATTCCCGTTGAAATTACAGTCGAATTGGGAAGGACTTATAAGAAAATCAGCGAAATACTAGATTTTGGACAAGGAACAGTAATTGAATTAGAAAAGCTAGTAGGGGAATCTTTGGATATTTTTGCAAACAGAAAATATATTGCTAAGGGAGAAGTGGTAGTCATAGATGACAGCTTTGGTATAAGAATTACCGAAATTGATAGTTCTAACAAAAATATTATTTAGATTCTAATTAGGAGGTTATAAAATGTCAAATGGAATTTTAATAGTGGATGATGCATCTTTCATGCGAATGATGATAAAGGATATCTTAACGAAAAATGGGTTTTCTGTTTCAGGGGAAGCAGAAAATGGAGTGAAGGCTATAGAACAATTCAAAGACTTAGATCCAGAATTAGTCATTATGGATATTACAATGCCTGAAATGGATGGCATTCAGGCTGTAAAAGAAATTAAAAAAATAAACAGTAACGCAAAAATTATAATGTGTTCTGCCATGGGGCAGCAAGCCATGGTAATTGAGGCTATACAAGCAGGTGCAAAAGATTTCATAGTAAAACCCTTTCAATCCGATAGGGTAGTTGAGGCTGTAAAAAAGGTTCTGAGCTAAATCATGAAAAACAAACACTTTATTGTTAGTTGCGTATTTTTTATAGTTTTATTCATCCATTCACCTGTGTTAAGTTCGGGTTTTGAAGACATTAGTTTATTTAAAATTATTTTACAACTGATATTCTATATAGTAATTTTCATTGCAGTAATATTTTTAAGCATTTACGGCACAAGATTTATAGCTAATAATTATCGAAAGACTATTTCTAGCAAATATACAGAATTGCTGGATGTGCTCAATGTACCCGGTGGCTCCAAAATTGTCATTATAAAAGTAAGCAGTAAGATTTACCTTCTATCACATTCAAACAACGGAGGAGTGACTGTGATTGATGCCATAGATGAGGATGAATTTTTTAATGCTGAAAATAGCTTTGAAAATCATTTTAACAGATATGGCTCTACAAAGCACGACGATAGCAACCTAAACGCCAAATTTAGTAGTATCATCAATAAATTTAATTTACAAAAAAACAAGGATGTTAATCACGATGAAGAAGACAATTAAGACTAGTATTTTAGTTATAATTATCCTTATTGTTTTTTCGGCAATTGCTTACGGAGAATCCTCAATATCTTTATTTGGGGGAAATATTACTATAGAAAACAATAATAATCCAGAAGATTATGTATTTTCTCTACAGTTATTATTTCTGCTAACCATTTTGACATTAGCACCGTCAATATTGATAATGATGACGGGATTTACCCGGATACTAATCGTTTTATCTTTTATAAGAAACGCCCTAGGCTTACAACAAACACCACCAAATCAAGTTATAGTGGGCATGGCACTATTTTTGACTTTTTTTATAATGGCACCTATAGCTACTGAGGTAAACGATGAAGCTATTCAACCTTATATAAGTGCTGAGATATCACAAGATGAAGCAATCGAAAGAGCTATAAATCCAATTAGAAACTTTATGTTCAAGCAAACTAGAGATAAGGATTTGGGATTATTTATGAATATGAAGGGAATAGAAAACGTATCTAATTTAGAAGAAATCCCAACACATGTTATAATACCAGCCTTTATTATTAGTGAATTAAAAACGGCGTTTCAAATTGGATTTATAATATTTATACCTTTTTTAGTAATTGATATGATTGTAGCTAGTACTTTAATGGCCATGGGTATGATGATGTTGCCACCTGTAATAATATCTTTACCTTTCAAAATATTGTTATTTGTATTAGTAGATGGGTGGAATTTGATTATTAAGTCTTTAGTATTGGGGTTTAAATAGGAGGATTATTATGGATAATGTAGATATGATTAGATTAGCTCAAGAGGCAATTAGGACTGTTTTGTTTGTTGCAGCGCCAATGCTATTAATTAGCCTTACAGTTGGATTATTAGTTAGCATTATGCAGGCAGTAACACAAATTCAAGAGGCTACATTAGCTTTTGTCCCGAAAATATTAGCAGTTTTTTTATCATTACTTTTATTTGGTCCATGGATGATAAAACTTATAACTCAATTTGCATCTGGGCTTTTAGGCAATCTAAATATTTACATATATTGAGGATGGATTAAATGGACGATTTACTTAGCTTGATTTTAAATAAATACCAACTATTTTTGTTGATTGCAGTGAGGACATCGGGCATTTTCATATTTTCTCCTTTTTTTAGTTCTCAAAATATACCTAACACTATGAAAGTTGGATTGACTTTTTCTATATCATTAATATTAGCTTCAATCATACCTTATGAATTAAGCCTATCTAATGGGGCATTAAGCATAATAATATTGAAGGAGCTATCAGTTGGTATATTAATTGGCTTTATATCCTATGCCATTTTTTCAGCTTTTTATGTGATGGGACAAATTATTGATATGAAAATCGGTTTTGGTATGGTCAATGTAATCGATCCTCAAAATAGAGTACAGGTACCTCTTATGGGAAATTTCTATTACACATTATCTTTTTTGTTGTTACTTGGTATAAATGGCCATCATCATATAATCTCAGCTATAAAAGATAGCTATAGCTATATTCCCATAGGAAATTTCAAATTCAGCGAAGGTACCATGAACCTTTTGGTAAATATATTATCAAAGTCTTTTGAGTTAGGATTTAAATTAAGCATGCCTATTGTCGCTATTGTTTTTTTAACTGATATTATTCTAGGCATATTGTCAAAGACTATACCTCAGATGAATGTTTTTGTAGTGGGGATGCCATTGAAGATATTAATTGGATTGTTAATAATTTTAATAAGTATACCCATGTTTTTTAACAGTATAAATAGTGTATTTGATATATTAATTAATAGTTTATATAACTTCATTGCTAATTAAAAAGGTTGATTTATATGATTAAAAAAATGAATCTTCAATTTTTTGCAGAATCTGAGAAAACCGAAAAACCCACGCCTAAGAAGAGAAGTGAGGCCCGCGAAGAAGGGCAGATAGTTCAGAGTAAAGAAATTAATACTGTAGTTATATTATTTGCTAGTTTTTTAGGATTAAAAATCTTTGGACAGTTTATGCATGAACAATTATTAGAATTAATTAAGAACATATTAAATCAAACAAATAATGCAGAAACATTCCTAAATCCCAATAATTTAATGCATAATTTTATGAATATTTTATTGATTTTCTTTATCACAGTAACTCCAGTAATTATAATTGCTTTTTTTTCAGCTTTACTGGTTAATTACTTTCAGGTAGGCTTTTTATTTACTAGTAAGACTTTACAGTTAAAACTCAACAGATTAAATCCAATTGATGGGTTTAAAAGGATTTTTTCAAAAAGAGCAATAGTCGATTTAGTAAAATCAGTTCTAAAGGTTGTTTTAGCAGGCTCTATTGCTTACTCATATGTGAAAAACAATATAACAAAAATTATACAGTATTCCAATATGGAGGTATTTGAATCGTTTTTAGGTTTTTCTAATCTCTTATATGGTCTGATATTAAGGCTGTTAATGGTTCTATTACTTTTGGCATTGTTTGATTATTTCTTTCAATGGCGAGAACACGAAAAGAATTTAATGATGACAAAGCAAGAAATAAAAGAAGAATATAAACAAGCTGAAGGTGACCCTTTAATTAAAAGCAAAATTAGAGAGAAGCAAAGAAGATTGGCTTTAAGTAGGATGATGCAGGATATTCCGAAGGCCGATGTCATAATAACTAACCCTACACATTATGCTGTTGCTATAAAATATGATCAAAGCATGTATGATGCACCTTATGTTATTGGAAAAGGAATGGATTTAGTAGCTGAGAATATAAAGAAAATGGCTTCAGAAAGCCATGTTCCTATAGTTGAAAACAAGCCTCTTGCAAGGGCTCTTTATGATACAGTCGACATCGGTGGCGTTATTACGGAAGACTTATATGAGGCTGTAGCAGAAGTTTTAGCATATGTGTATAGTTTGAAAGAAGAGTTTTAGGGGGATAGAAGATGAAATTAGGAGATTTATTAGTCGCATTAGCAATAATTTTAATTGTACTTATTATAATTATTCCAATTAATACTGTAATTTTAGACTTTTTGCTTATTTTGAACATTTCCCTGTCGTTGTTAATATTGTTGATTTCTATGTATGCAGAAGATGCACTACATATAACTATATTTCCATCATTACTATTAATAACAACCCTTTATAGGCTTGCTCTTAATATTTCAACTACAAGAGGAATATTAACTAATGCCAATGCCGGTAAGGTAATAGAGACTTTTGGTGAGTTTGTTATACAAAATGACCCTGTAGTTGGATTTATAATATTTTTCATAATCGTAATAATAAATTTTCTTGTAATTACAAAAGGTGCAGAGAGGGTATCTGAAGTAGCTGCAAGGTTTACATTGGATGCTATGCCAGGAAAACAAATGGCAATAGATGCAGATTTAAATTCTGGATTAATAACAGAAGAGGAAGCGAAGCAAAGAAGGAAAGACATTCAAAAATATGCTGATTTTTATGGGGCTATGGATGGTGCAAGTAAATTTGTAAAAGGCGATGCTATTGCAGGCATTATTATTACAGTTGTCAACATCGGAGCTGGTTTTTTAATTGGTGTAATAGTAAAGGGAATGCCATTGGCTCAAGCGTTGCAAAGATATACTTTGCTGACTGTAGGAGATGGGCTGGTGGGACAAATACCGGCTTTACTGATTTCTACAGGTACTGGCTTGGTAGTTACAAGGGCAGCTTCAGAATCTAATCTGGGACAAGATTTATTAGTACAGTTATTTGGGAATAATCCTTATTTACTATTTATTATTTCAGGAGTTGTAATTTTACTCGGAATATTCACTCCTTTACCCACTTTTATAAGTTTACTTTTAGGATTAATGTTTATAATTGCTGGTTTAAGAATAAGAAGCAAATCACAGGTAGAGCCTCCTGAGGACTATGAGGATAGTACTGCTGCAGAGGAGCTTAGAAAGCCAGAAAATGTTTTGGGTCTATTAAAGGTAGATGATATTGAATTAGAACTGGGCTATGGGCTAATTCCTTTAGCAGATGTAGACCAAGGAGGAGATCTCTTAGACAGAATAGTGATGATAAGAAGACAAATTGCAATGGAATTGGGTCTTGTGGTCCCGATTGTTAGATTAAGAGACAATATTCAATTAAATCCAAATGAATACATCATTAAAATAAAAGGTGTTAAGATTACTAGTGGGGAGGTCTACTTCGATCACTATTTAGCCATGGATTCAGGCATGGGTGAAGGCGATATTGAAGGCATAGATACTGTTGAGCCTGCATTTGGCCTACCAGCTAAATGGATCACTGAAAAGGAAAGAGAAAAAGCAGAAATCTTCGGATATACAGTAGTAGATCCACCATCTGTTATAGCAACGCATTTAACTGAAGTCGTCAAGGAAAAAGCCTACGAATTAATAGGTAGGCAAGATGTAAAGACTTTAATAGACAACGTAAGAGAAGAATATCCCGCAGTTGTGGAGGAAGTAATACCGAAAATTTTATCCCTTGGAGAAACCCAAAAAGTATTGTCTAATTTGCTTAGGGAACAAATAAGTATTCGTGATATGGTAACAATTTTGGAAACCTTGGCAGACTACGGCGGTATTACAAATGACACAGATTTATTAACCGAATATGTAAGACAGAGAATGGCAGGGTATATAACAAATAAGTATATAGAAGATAAGTCTATAAATGTTGTTACACTAGATAATGAAGTAGAGGAATTGATTATGAATTCCATAAACAAGACAGAAACGGGGTCGTATTTATCCATAGATCCAGGAACAGCACAGACTATACTAAATAATACATTTAATATAATGCAAAAGCTGACAAGTATAGGAGAGCAGCCAATAGTTTTAACTGCACCTATTGTGAGGATATATTTTAAAAAGCTAACTGAGCAGATGACTCGAGACATAATCGTTTTATCATATAATGAACTGGATCCTTCCGTTGAAGTTCAATCTATTGGGGTGGTAGGTGTATAATGAAAATAAAGAAATATATAGGGCAAACTGCCCATGAGGCAATGTCAAAATTAAAAATGGAACTAGGGCCTGATGCCGTTGTGTTAAACACAAAAACTATAAAAAACAGAGGCCTATTTGGTTTTTTTAAAAAGCCTTTGGTTGAGATAACTGCAGCGTTTGAAGAAAAGGATCTTTTGCATAATAACTCAAGGGCTGACTATGAATCGAAATTAAAAAGTATTAATAAAGAGTTAGTTGAACTTAAAAATCTGATGTTAAATATTTCAAACGATAAGGAAGGCAATGGTTCCTTCTCTCCTGAGCTCGATAAAATACATCGTATAATGGTGGAAAACGGTGTCAATCCTAATATATCCTTAGACATTTTAAAGGATATAGGTGAAAAGGTAGATTTAAAACAAAAAGATATGGATACCATAAGAAAAATTGTAATGTTTAATTTGTCGGAGAAATTAGGTAAACCTGAACCCTTAGTTGTAGAAAATGAACAAAAAATAGTTTTTTTCATCGGTTCTACTGGCGTCGGGAAAACTACAACTCTAGCAAAGATTGCTGCTAATTTTGTTCTAAATAAGGAATATAAGGTAGGACTTATTACTCTAGATACCTATAGGATTGCAGCCGTAGAACAGCTGAAGATTTATAGTGAAATATTACAATTGCCATTAAAAATTGCATATAACAAAGATGATTTAACAAAATCTTTATTGGAGTTCAAAGATAAGGATATCGTTTTAATAGATACTGCAGGAAGAAGCCACAATGATAAATATCAATTGGAGGAATTAAAGGAAATATTAGAATCTGTTGAAGAAAAAGAGATATATTTGCTTTTAGATGCTACTGTTGATTTCAATATTTTAGGTTCAATAGTTAAAAACTATAGTTTTATAGATGATTATAAATTAATTGTGACAAAAGTTGATGAGGCTAAAAACTTTGGCAACATGATAAATATAAAATATATAACAAATAAAGAGTTGTCGTATTATACTGTTGGGCAAAACGTACCTGACGATATACAAACTATAGACATACAAGAAATAGTCGAAAACTTATGTAGGGAGAATTTAAATGATTGATCAAGCGGCTAAGCTAAGAGAATTGATGAAAACCAAAAATGATAATTACGAAATAGATTTAAAGAATGAAAATATGGCTAAAGTAATATCAGTTTCCAGCGGGAAGGGCGGAGTTGGGAAAACAAATTTTGCATTAAATTTTGCGATTTCCTTAAAAAGACTGGGCTATGATATAGTTATTATCGATTCTGATATAGGCTTAAGCAATGTGGAAATTCTCTCTGGAGTTAGCCTAAACTACTCGATGTCTGACATTGTTTTTTCTAATAAAAGTATATTTGAAATAATGGGTGAAGGGCCGGAAGGTGTAAAAATTATCTCTGGCGGATCTGGATTGAAAGAATTAAATCTTTTAAGAGATGAAAATTTTCCTAGGCTTATATATGAAATTGAAAAGTTGCAATCTAGTTATGATTTTATTGTAATAGATACAGGTGCAGGAATATCAAATGCTGTAATAGATTTTATAATGACGTCAAATGAGGTTATAATTATTAGTACGCCTGATCCGACTTCATTGATGGACTCATATACATTGATAAAGTCAATTGTATCTAATGGGTTTACTGGACAAATAAATATTGTCAGTAATCTAGTAAATAATCGACATGAGGGGAAAGAAGTATTTGACAAATTATCGACCACGGTAAATAATTTTCTAAGAGTTCAAATCAAATATTTTGGGTATATAGAAAAGGACAGGATAGTTAGTAATGCTATTAGGAACCAAGTGCCATTTATAATATCTCATCCAAATAGTAATACTGCAAAGAAGATTAATATTATGGCAATGAACTTTTTAGACAAAAAATTAACTACATTTGAAAATGAAAAGGTAGGATTTGCAAAAAAAATATTTGATATATTTTCTAGAAGAGGTGGTTAAGTGAAGTTTAAATCAAACTTCCTAGAAGTTGGTATGAAAATAGGACTTGAAAGAAATGATAGACCAGGACGCACTTCGTATGTCTCCCAGGTCCTTGATATAGTTGAACCAGATAGAATTACGGTAAGTGGACCAATGAAAAAAAGCCAGTTAGTATTTATTCATAAAGGCGATGAACTGAAAATCTCCTATAATGTTGGTGAAAAGGGTACATTTTCCTTTAATGCTATTGTAATCTCCAGGGACTATTTACCTTTGTACAAACTAACATTAAAGAGAATATCTGAAATTAGAAAAATACAGTTAAGAAATTATTTTAGGCTACCTATTTCTTTTGAGGTTAATAAAAGTCATTTAATAGATGAGGAAAATGATGAATATTACTATGAAACTTGCGAGGCTAAGGATGTCTCAGGAGGGGGTTTAAGGCTAAATTGCAAGTATAAACATAAACTTGGGGATAGGGTTAAATGTTCTTTCTTTATAAATGATACCTTAATAGAGGTAACCGCAGTAGTTGTTAGGGTATCAGAAATAGATGTTTATAATTATAAATACAGTTTAGGGCTGTCTTTTATAGATATAAAAGAGTCATCTAGGGATGAGATAATAAAATATATATTTGAACAACAAAGAATTTTGCGTATAAAGGGATTGATTTAGATGATAAGGGTTCTAATAGTTGATGATTCAGCTTTAATTAGGAGAATTTTGACTGATATCTTGCAATCAGATGATGAAATCAAAGTAATTGGAACAGCTAAAGATGGCAAAGATGCTCTGGAAAAGATTGAAATACTAAAACCAGATATAGTTACATTAGATGTGGAAATGCCTTTAATGGATGGTTTGACAACCTTAAAACTTATAGTTGCAAAATATGAGATTCCAGTAATAATGATTAGTTCATTGACACAGGAAGGTGCTGACTTAACCCTGAGGGCTTTAGATGAAGGGGCAGTAGATTTCTTACCTAAGCCTACAAATGTTTTTAATTTAGGGCAAAAGGATAGTAAATTAGAAATTATTGAAAAGGTTAAGGCGGGTGCAAAGTGTAAATTGTCTTCAACTCAACCTATAAAAAGAGTTGGTGCAATAAAGGTATCAAAAAGAGATTTTAAGGTCCTTGAGAAGGGTTTTTCAAACATAGTGGCAATAGGTACATCTACTGGAGGGCCAAGGGCATTACAAACTTTAGTGCCACAAATTCCTAGTAATATTAATGCCTCTATTGTCATAGTGCAACATATGCCGCCTAAATTTACAAAATCCTTAGCTGATAGATTAGATTCGATTTCAAACATTCGAATCAAGGAAGCTGAAGACGGTGATATTATACAAAGGGGGAATGGATATATTGCACCAGGAGATTATCATCTTACTTTGGTTAAGGAAAATAACAATTTAGTCATTAGATTAAATCAAGAACCGCAAGTTATGGGATTAAGGCCTACTGTTGATATCATGATGAGGTCCATAGCTAAAATAAGTGGATACTCTAAAATAGGGGTAATATTAACTGGTATGGGTTCCGATGGAATGATAGGTATCAAGGAAATCAAAGAATCTGGTGGATATACAATTGCACAAGACGAGTATACATCTGTTGTCTTCGGAATGCCAAAAGCGGCCATAGCTACTAATTGTATTGATGAAGTTTTGCCAATTGAAAGCATAGGCGATAAAATAATAAGTAAAGTGGGGATGTAATTATGGATTTAGATATTAGCCAATATATAAACATATTCGTAGAAGAAGCTAAGGAACATCTACAAAATATGAATGAAGTACTCCTTGAATTGGAAAAAAGTCCATCGAATTTGGGTTATGTAAATGAGATTTTTAGAGTTGCCCATACAATAAAGGGAATGTCTGGCACCATGGGATTTCAAAATATGGCAAACCTAACTCATGAAATGGAAAATGTTTTACAAGCCGCAAGAAGTAGTGAAATATCAATATCCGGTGAGATAATAGACATCTTATTTGAATGTTTTGATGCACTGGATACCTCAGTAAATCATATTGTAGATTTTGGTGAAGAGGATAATAATACACATAAACCTTTAATCAATCGACTTTCTGAGCTTTTGGTTGAGAACAAAGAAGTGCCCAATAACCGAAATTCAAATAAGGAAATTAAGATGGACCAATATTTAATAAACGCTCTCCATCTGGCAAGAAATAAGGGATTAAATGCATATACTATAGAATTTACTCTTAACGAGTCTTGTATGCTTAAATCTGCTAGGGCCTTTATTATATTCAACACTTTAGAAACTTTTGGCGATGTGATTTATTCAAATCCTCCCACAGAAGATATAGAAGATGAAAAATTTGATTTAGAGTTTTCAGTAGTTTTAATTAGTGAATATGACAGGGAAGAGATCCTTAAGGAATTAAATCAAATTTCAGAAGTTGATAATATAAATTTATCCTATATTGAATCAATTGATGGTTTTCCAGAAGACGATGTACATCTTGAGACCATTGAAAACTTTGATAAATCAAGTACTGAAGAAACTAAAAGCGATAGACCAGCCCAAAGCAATCTGGGTAAAATTGGAAAAACTGTTAGGGTTGATATTGACAGGCTAGATAATCTTATGAACTTAGTAAGTGAACTTATAATAATTAAAACTAGGATGGATGATTTAAGCGAAAAATCGACCGGCGAGAATATGACTGAGGCAATCGAATATTTAGAAAGAATTACAACGAATTTACACGATGCCGTAATGAAAGTAAGAATGGTTCCAATAGAAAGAGTGTTTAATAGATTCCCAAGATTAGTCAGGGATTTATCAAAAGAATTAAGCAAGGAAATAGATTTGCAAATGAGCGGAGAGGAGACAGAAGTCGATAGGACTGTTATAGATGAAATAGGAGACCCCTTGATACATCTAATTAGGAACTCCATAGACCACGGAATTGAGCTGCCAGCTGATAGACTGAAGGTAGGGAAACCAGAGAAAGGAACAGTAATTCTAAAATCATACCCTGATGGGAACAATGTGGTGATAGAAGTTGAAGATGATGGGAGAGGAATAGAAAGAGAACGTATTTTGAAAAAGGCCATTGAAAAAGGATTAATCGACGATAGAGAGTCGGAAAACCTGTCCCTTGAAGACACCATTAACCTGATGTTTTTACCAGGCTTTAGTACATCTGAAATAGTGTCAGATGTTTCTGGTAGAGGAGTTGGGCTAGATGTCGTAAAGAGCAAAATAGAGTCAATCAACGGAAGCATTGAAGTACAGAGCATAAAAGACAAAGGAACAAAGTTTATAATTCGAATTCCTTTGACTCTAGCTATAATACAAGCACTACTTATTAGGTTAAACGAAGAGATATATGCTATTCCATTAAGTTCCGTTACAGAAATAATTAACATTTCAGAGGATATGATTAGGGATGTACAAGGGCAAGAAATAGTATTATACAGGGGAAATACCTTATCTATCCTTAGATTAAAAGACCTGTTAGACTTAGAAGAAGATAAGAACATTGAAGATTTTGTTGTAGTAGTCATAAACAAAGGAGACAAACAAGCTGGACTAATAGTTGATAGCTTAATAGGTCAACAAGAAATAGTAATAAAAGGTCTCGGTAAATATCTAAATGGAACCAGGTACCTATCAGGTGCTACAATACTGGGTAATGGAAATATATCATTAATATTAGATGTAAATTCTTTAATATAGGAGGGATAAGATGTCTTCTGCAATCGACAATAAATACGTTACTTTTAAACTGAATAAGGAATTTTATGGTTTTCCCATAGACAAGGTAATATCCATAGAGAGAATGCAAAAGTTTACTAGGATTCCCAATGGTCCTACTCACTTAAAAGGCGTGATAAACCTTAGAGGAGAGGTAATACCTTTAATCGACCTTAGACAAAAGCTAGATATGGAACTAAAGGAAATAGACAACAATTCTCGTATAATTATTGTTACGGAGGACGATATTGTAGCTGGTTTAATCGTCGATTCTTCATCTGAGGTCATGGAAATTGACAGTGGCAATATCGACATAATGCCCACTACTGAAAATGATGATGCTACTTGTGTATCGGGAATTGGCAAGATTGAAAATAGATTGATAATTTTATTGGAACTTTCGAAACTACTTGAAAATTAGGGGTGCAATATGACTATAAATGTTGATAATTTAAACAACTTTATGATAGATGTTCTAAAGGAATTAGGCAATATTGGAGCAGGGAATGCTGCTACAGCCTTAGCTAGCATGATATCTAAGAAGGTAGATATGAATGTTCCCAATGTACGAATATTGGAATTCAATAAAGTAGCTGAAATATTGGGTGGAGAAGAAAATTTAGTCGTAGGAATATACTTTGAGTTAACAGAAGACATTGTCGGGAATATGATGTTTGCACTAGATATGGATTCAGCTGTGAATTTAACAAACATTCTGTTTAACAGGAAAAAGGAAAGCCTTGATTTGGATGAAATGGACATATCGGCATTATCAGAAATAGGAAATATTATTGCATCTTCATATGCCAATTCTTTGTCTACCTTGACAGGATTAAAGATTTTTATATCAATTCCCTCAATTTCCATAGATATGGCAGGGGCCATATTGAGTGTTCCCGCTATACAATACGGCCATGTGGCCGATCATGCATTAATGATAGAAACCGTATTTGAAGAAGACCAAAATCTCGTATCTGGGAATTTATTTTTCCTGCCAAATTTAAAATCTTTTGAAAAAATACTAAAAGCATTAGGGGTAAATTAGAATGAATATTGAAACTATAAAAGTGGGAATGGCAGATTTAAATGTTACAAAATCACCTAATAACTTAACAACCTTAGGGCTTGGTTCATGCGTAGGTATAACCTTGTATGATAAGATTAATAAAGTTGCTGGTTTAGCCCATATTATGTTACCATCCAGCAAGGAAATAAAAAATAATGACAATAAGGCAAAATTTGCAGATACAGGTATCGAAGAATTGATACGGCAAATGATAGTTTTGGGTGCAAATAAAAGCAATTTAGTTGCCAAAATTGCGGGTGGTTCTCAAATGTTTAACTTTAATTCAAGTAATGATATGCTTAGAATTGGAGATAGAAACGTTGTAGCGACAAAGTCTAAATTAAAGGAACTAAATATTAGAATAATATCTGAAGACACAGGTGGAAATTTTGGAAGAACCATAGTGTTAGATTCATCAGACGGGTCGTTACACGTAAGAACAATTGGCCATGGAGAAAAAACAATATAGTTTCCATGGGGGGATAAATATGGACATAGAATATATGTGGATTAAATATAAAGATACTAAAAGTAGGGAACTAAAGAACGAACTTATAGAACATTATATAGACCTTGTTAAAATTGTTTCAGGTAGAATGTACAATTATTATGGCAGCAAGGTTGAATACGATGATTTAATGGGCTATGGTATCCTGGGGCTAATTGATAGTATAGATAAATTTGATATAACAAAAAATATTAAATTTGAAACATATGCTCAGATTAGAATTAAGGGGGCAATTATAGATAGCATAAGGAAACTTGACTGGGTACCAAGGTCTTTACGGAAGAAGTCGCGAGACGTACAAAACACTATTTATATGTTGGAAAACAAATTAGGCAGATCGCCAACAAATATGGAAATTTCAAAGGAGTTAAATATTTCATTAAAGGAATTGGAAATGCTTTTATCGGATATATCTACATTTAATGTATCATCCCTAGAAGAAGTTCTTTTTACGAAAGGTGAATATTTTGGAGATCTTAAAAATCACGAACACTCACCTGATGAAGTATATTTAAACAAAGAAGTTAAAGAAATTCTAGTAAATTCAATTGACAAATTATCACAAAATGAAAAGACTATAATCACTTTATATTACTACGAAGAATTAACATATAAAGAAATTGGTTATATTATGGATTTATCGGAATCTAGGATTTCGCAAGTACATAGCAAAGCCATCTTAAAAATGAAAAACCATTTAAAAACCCAAGGTATAGATGGGAGCTAATAGGAGGTAAATATGTACAAAATCGGTCAAAATATTATACTAGACATTAGCAGGGACGGCCTAAATGGTTACATAACTATAAAGAGCAAAGATGAAGATAAAGATAAAGAAACATTAGATTGTACCCTTGAAAAAGATAGTATATTAAGAGAAATTCAAAGCTACTTTTCATATGGATTAGATTTAGAATTAGTCCTGAGAATTTTAGAATGTAACACCTATGACGAAAAGACGCAAATTGCCTGGGGCAAAGCCCCAATTTCAGGAAAAGATGGAACCATTAAATATTTCTTTGAAATGAATAAACCTATGCTGCCAAAATTAAGAGATGATGGAACCGTTGACTATAAAGAATTAGACTCTATTAATGTCGTTAAAAAAGACGATGTGTTGGCGGAAATTATTCCACCTGAAGAAGGAGTTGATGGAATAAAAGTCAATGGTGATCCAATTCCCCATGTTAAAGGGAAGACCCCTAGATTTTCTTATGGCAAAAATACATTTGTGTCGTCAGACGGTAGATTACTATCATCAACTATTGACGGATTAGTTGAATTCAGTAATGGTAAAATTAGTGTCTCGGAAATACTAGTACTGGAATATATAAATAATGCCACAGGGAATATAGATTTTACAGGAAATGTAATCATAAATAAGGACATATTGAATGGTTTTAGTTTAACCACAACCGGTTCTGTTGAAATAAAAGGTGCTGTAGAGGGTGGAAATATAAAATGCAATGGAGATGTTTTAGTAAGGCAAGGTATTCAAGGGTATAATAAGCTTACAGTCAATAGCAATGGAAATTTGTCGACAAAGTTTATTGAAAATTCTATTATTACAGTTAGCGGGAATATTGCAGCTGAGGCAATTATGCATAGCGACGTATCTTCAAAATCAAATATTTTAGTAATTGGTAGAAAAGGTCTTATAGTTGGTGGAATATGTAGAGCAAAATTTGAAATTAGAGCGAAAATCATAGGTTCTTCTATGGCAACCACAACAGTTTTAGAAGTTGGTATAGACCCAGAATTAAAGCAGCGAACCAACGAACTTGAAGAACAGATTAAGGTTAAGAAAGGCAACATCGATAGAATAGAGCAATCACTTAAAGTATTAGAATTTTTAAAAAGAACTGGTAGATTAGATGGAAAAAAATTGGAGCTTTATTCTGATTTGACAAAGGTAAATATTCAATTAGATGCTGAAATCATAAAGATGGAGAAAGAACTGTTAAATGTCACTGAAAAGATAGGGAATATGGCCAGGGGGCAAATAAAAGTCTCCGATACTATATATCCTGGTGTCAAGATTGTCATTGGAAATAGTTTTATGTATATAAGAGATGAAATGAAAAGATGTACATTTTATGAAGACGGTGGGGATATTAGGGTAGGTCCATATTAAGGGGTGATTCGGTGTCTATAAAACCAATTGATTATAATGTTATGCTCCCAAAGACACAGGAAATATCTAGTATCAAACACGTAGAAAGTGAAAAACATAGAAATGTAGTGGAGAGTACTGTTGTACAGCATGAAAGAGATATTGATAGAAATAAAAAGAGAGTAATAGATTTAGAAAAAAGTAGCGAACCAAAAATTAAAAGAGAAGATGGACAGAAAAATCAAAATATGTCAAGTAACAAAAAGAAAAAGAAAGATAAAAGAAAGAAAAAAGATGAAGAGACAGACAGTAACAAGGGTTCAAGTAATGTTGGCAACAATATTGATATTCATATATAATATATAGTTGAGGTGTAAAATGTTAATAATAATTTTTAATGCTATGGGGTTAATTCTAATTATATTTTCATTATTTGTTATAGCTAAAGACTTTAAAAAAGATAATGAGAAATCCAAAGATTTAAATAGGATAGAAAATGATGTAAAAGAATACTACAAGTTAACGGAAGAAATCGTAGAAACTTTTGATCAGATTATAGATAATAAATTAGAATTAATCAATCATGGGCAAACCTCTAACGTTGGTGTTGTGCAAAAACCTCAAAATGAAATAACATATAGCGAAGGCGATGACAATTTAGAATTGCATAATAGCGAAAATCCAGACAAAGAATATATAAATCAAATTATTAATCTGCGTTCTATTGGATTAACGAGAGAAGAAATAGCAAGAAAGTTAAATAAAGGGATTCGAGAAGTAGATATTATACTAAAGATTTACAACAACAAAAATAAAAGTTAAAAATGATTGATTTGGTAAAAGTCTTATGTTATACTACTATAGTGATTACACACATTCCTCGATATTTAAGGTAGTGCCGGAAGGTTCCTTAAATATATGAAGGGAATGGAGGAAAAACTCGGAGGTGAAGATAATGTCAGTAATTACAATGAAAGGATTATTGGAAGCAGGTGTCCATTTTGGCCATCAAACTAGAAGATGGAATCCTAAAATGGCAGAATACATCTTTACTGAAAGAAATGGCATTTACATTATCGATTTACAGAAGACTGTAAAGAAGGTAGAAGAAGCTTATAACTTCGTAAGAGATGTTGTTTTAGAAGGTGGAGAAGTTCTGTTTGTAGGGACAAAGAAGCAAGCCCAAGAGGCCATAGAGACTGAGGCTAAAAGAAGCAACATGCACTATGTCAACCAGAGATGGTTAGGGGGAATGCTTACAAACTATAATACAATCAGAAGAAGAGTAGACAGACTCCATGAGTTAGTTAAAATGGAGGAAGACGGTGTATTCGATTTGCTTCCTAAAAAAGAGGTTATAAAATTAAGACATGAAGCTGAAAGATTGGAAAAGTTTTTAGGCGGAATAAAAAACATGAATAGAATCCCAGATGTTTTATTCGTAGTAGATCCAAGAAAAGAGAGAATTGCTGTTAAAGAAGCAAAGATTCTTGGTATCCCAGTGGTAGCTATAGTCGATACTAATTGCGATCCTGATGAGATTGATTACGTTATACCTGGAAATGATGATGCCATAAGAGCTGTTAAACTATTGACAGAAACCATGGCAAATGCAGTATTAGAAGGTAAACAAGGCGAACAAATTGATGATATAGAAGAAGAATAGTATAAAAGGGTAAGGGTTTGTAAGGATAATTCCTCTGCTCTTACCATTTTTAACAATATAGGAGGGATAATATGAGCATAAGTGCTTCAACGGTAAAGGAGTTAAGGGAAAGAACTGGGGCAGGTATGATGGACTGTAAAAATGCTTTAGTTGAGACAGGTGGAGATATTGAAAAAGCTGTTGATTATTTAAGAGAAAAAGGCTTATCAAAAGCTGCTAAAAAAGCTGGAAGAGTAGCTGCAGAAGGTCTTGTAGATTCATATATCCATGGGGGAAGGATTGGCGTTTTAATAGAAGTGAATTCAGAGACTGATTTTGTTGCAAAAAATGAAGAATTTAAGCAATTTGTTAGGGATTTAGCTATGCAGGTTGCAGCGGCAAATCCTAAATACGTATCTAGAGAAGATGTCAGTGAAGAAGAAGTCAACAGGGAAAAGGAAATTTTGACACATCAAGCGATAAATGAGGGAAAACCAGAGCACATTGCAGCAAAAATAGTTGAAGGTAGAATAGAAAAGTATTTTGAACAAATCTGTCTTTTAGATCAAAACTTTATTAAAGATCCAGACATTAAAATTAAGGATTTACTTAATGAAAAAATCAGTAAAATTGGCGAAAATATTAAAATAAGAAGGTTCGTAAGGTTTGAAGTTGGTGAAGGAATCGAGAAAAAAGAAGAAGACTTCGCTGAAGAAGTCGCAAAACAAATAGGTATATAACTAAATGGAGAACATACCTTGTTCTCCATTTAAGCACTAATATTTAATTGTGGGAGTGAAGCGAGTGGAGCCGGCTTATAAGAGAATCGTTTTAAAAATAAGTGGAGAATCATTAGCAGGGTCAAAGGGTAATGGAATAGATATCGATACCCTAAATCTTATTTCTTCTCAAGTTCAAGAGCTACATAAATTAGGTATTCAAATCTCCATAGTTGTAGGAGGAGGCAATTTTTGGAGAGGAAAATCTGCTAAAGAAATAGATAGAACTACATCTGACTATATAGGGATGCTTGGAACTGTAATGAATGCATTGGCATTACAGGACTCTTTAGAAAAACTAAGTGTGGATACTAGGGTTCAATCGGCCATAGATATGAGACAAATTGCCGAGCCATATATAAGGAGAAGGGCTATACGACACCTCGAAAAGGGTAGGGTCGTGATTTTTGCTGCAGGCACAGGCAATCCATATTTTTCAACAGATACTACTGCTGCTTTAAGAGCTGCAGAGGTTGAGGCGGAAGTTATATTACTGGCAAAAAAAGGCGTTGATGGAGTATATGATTCTGACCCAAAAATCAACAATCAAGCAAAGAAATTTGACACATTAAAACACATTGATATAATTAGTTTAGGCTTAGGAGTTATGGATTCAACTGCAACATCACTTTGTATGGACAATAATATTCCCCTGATTGTATTTGGAATAGATAAACCTGGCAACATTTTGGATGTTGTCATGGGTAAAAAAATAGGAACACAAGTAAAGGAGGATTAATTATGTATACTAGTCTTTATAAAGAAGCAGAAGAAAAGATGAGTAAGACTGTTTCAGTCTACAGAGAGGAATTGCAAAGCATTCGAGCTGGAAGAGCAAACCCTGCATTATTGGACAAAATTAGCGTAGATTATTATGGACAAATTACTCCATTGAAACAAGTCGGAAGTGTTTCAGCACCGGAACCAAGATTATTAGTTATTCAACCTTGGGATGCAAATCTTATACCTGTGATTGAAAAAGAAATTTTAAAATCAGATTTAGGCTTAAATCCCTCAAATGATGGTAAACTCATAAGACTAATAATACCAGTTTTAACCGAAGAGAGAAGAAAAGAATTGGCTAGAATTGTTAAAAAGAATGGCGAGAATTCGAAAGTTGCCATAAGAAATATTAGAAGAGACCTAAATGAAAGATTGAAGAAGATGGAAAAAGATAAGGATATCAGCGAAGATGATAAAAGGTTAGCAGAAGATGAAATTCAGAAGATTACAGATAAATTTATTAATGAAATCGATACAGTGACAAAAAATAAAGAAGATGAATTAATGGAAATATAGTAAAACCCCTTCTTGATTGAAGGGGTTTTTAGTCATGGGGTGATACTTTGAAATACAAGGATTTGACTATAGAGCAACTAAAACAAAAATTAGATTATAATAAAATACCGAAACATATTGCGATTATAATGGATGGCAATGGTAGATGGGCTAATAAAAGGTTGTTACCAAGAAATTTTGGACATAAAGAGGGTATGGAGAGGGTAGTTGAAATTGTGGAGGTTTCGTCTACCTTAGGTGTAAAATATTTATCCCTATATGCCTTTTCTACGGAAAATTGGAAAAGACCTATTGATGAAATCCAGGGTCTTATGAAAATTCTAGTTCAATATATTAGAAGAGAATTGGAAAGACTATACAAAAATAACATAAGAATTCAAGCCCTTGGAGATATTGAGAGGTTGCCAGACTTTGCCAAAGAAGAGGTTATAAGGGCTATTAAAACTACTTCGGAAAATACAGGTATGACCCTAAATATAGGATTAAATTATGGAGGTCGTGGCGAAATAGTAACTGGTATAAAAAAGCTTTATAATGACATATCTGCAGGTAATATCAATATTGACGATATAGATGAAAAGGTTTTCTCAAATTATTTATATACTAAAAATCAGCCAGATCCTGATTTATTGATTAGGCCAAGTGGTGAACTGAGGCTTAGCAATTTTATGCTATATCAAATTGCATATACTGAATTCTGGTTTTCGGATACTTTGTGGCCAGATTTCAATGAAAGGGAATTGATACTATCTATAATAGATTTTCAAAATAGAAATAGAAGGTATGGAGGAGTTTAAGTGAAAGAAATATATAAAAGAATATTAAGCGGAATCATTGGAATAATGCTTTTATTAATGATATTATTTAAGGGTGGCTATTTGCTATACTTTTCTGTCCTTCTAATTTCACTTATAGGACTAAGGGAATTTTACAAAGCCTTGGAGGTAAAAAAGATAGTGCCATGCTATTATTTAGGTTATTTTGGTACCCTTGGCATATATTTTTTTTATTTCTTTAGAAGTACTTATTTAATCCCCTTTGCCACAATATATGTATTAATAATGTTAGCAACTGTTATATTTAATAAAAATATGACCATAGAGGGACTATCTGTTACTATATTAGGCGTTATATATATACCAATAATGCTGTTACATTTGCTTTTTTTAAGTGAAACTATATATATATATTTAGTGTTTGTTGTGGCATTTGGAACAGACACCTTTGCATATATTGCGGGCAATTTGTTTGGAAAAAATAAGCTATGCCCCTCAATAAGTCCCAATAAAACCATTGAGGGTTCCATAGGTGGCACATTGGGAACAGTTTTGATTGTAATGCTATTTTCATTTTACTTTAATATAAAACCTGTTTGGATGATGATTTTATTTTCAATTATTTCATCTTTAATAGCTCAATTAGGTGATTTAGTAGCTTCTAAAATAAAAAGAATTTCAGGAATTAAGGATTATGGTTTTATTATGCCAGGGCATGGGGGAGTCCTTGATAGATTTGATAGTATAATTTTTACCGCTCCAGTAGTATACTATTTTATTAGTATATTTATTAATTAGATTAGGTGGTGTTAAAATGTTGACAGCAATATCGGCAATATTTGTATTTTTGATGGTAATTCTAGTACACGAATTCGGTCATTTTGCTGTGGCTAAACTCGTAGGAATAAAAGTCAATGAATTCTCTATAGGTATGGGACCAAAGCTATTACAAAATCAGAGAGGGGAAACGAAATATACATTAAGGCTGCTGCCTATTGGCGGGTATGTAAAAATGGAAGGTGAAGATGAAATTTCCGATGATCCCCGTGGATTTAGCAATGTTCCAGTATTGGCTAGAATTGGGGTGGTATCTGCTGGAGCCATTATGAATTTTATATTGGCTATATTATTATTTTCCATCATAACCTTTGGGGTAGGAACCCCTACGACTACAATAGAAAACCCAATTACTGGATATCCAGCTGAACAAGGGGGACTACTACCTGGAGATACCATAATTGAAATAAATGAAACAAAAATCAATAATTGGGATTCAATTGTAGATTCAATTAATAGTTCTGATACTGATGAGAATCTAAAAATAGTTGTTGAAAGAAATGGAGAATTACAAAGCTTTAATATTATCCCGATTCAGGATGAAGACAGAGTCATCATAGGGATAGAGCCAATGTATAAGAAGTCTGTTCTCATAGGAATAAAAGGGGGTTTTGAAAAAACTTATATGTTCCTGACACTTATGATAGATTTTTTTGCCTCTTTATTTAAGGGAAAGGTTGGAATTGAACACTTATCTGGACCGGTGGGGGTAATTCATGAAGTAGGTGCGGCTGCCCGATTAGGAATATACAATTTGCTTTTACTACTGGGTTTTATTAGTGTAAACTTGGGTTTTTTCAATTTACTACCTATACCTGCTTTGGACGGCAGTAGAATAGTGTTTTTAATTATTGAATTAATTAGAGGCAAACCTATAGACCCAGAAAAAGAAGGCTTTATACATTTCATTGGATTTGTATTACTTATTTCTCTTATGTTATTAGTGACATATAGGGATATAGTAAAGTTTAAAATTATATAGAAGGTGAACAAGATGGAAAGAAGAAAAACAAAAGTTATTGAGGTTGGGAATGTCAAAATCGGTGGAAATAATCCGATATCAGTACAATCGATGACTAACACCATAACTAAGGATATAGATAACACTGTTAAACAAATTCATATGCTAGAAGAGGCAGGGTGCGATATTATTAGGTCTGCTATAACTGACGTAGATGACGCTAAAGCAATTGCAGAAATAAAAAAAAGAATTAGCATTCCTATTATTGCCGATATTCAATACGATTATAAGCTTGCCCTTGAGTCAATAAAATATGGGATAGATGGTCTTAGACTAAATCCTGGAAACATTGGATCCCTTGACAAAGTTAAGGAAGTTGTCAAGGCCTGCAAAGAGCATCAAGTTTCAATTAGGGTCGGCGTAAACTCAGGATCCATAAAACAAGAGTTTTTAGATAAATATAATGGAGTCAATGAAAACTCAATGGTATATAGTGCTATAGAACAGATACGCCTACTAGAAGATATGGATTTTCAACTTATTAAGATATCATTAAAGGCTAGTAATGTACCTTTAACAATTAAAGCCTATGAAAAGATGTCTGGGATTGTAGATTATCCAATTCATTTGGGTATTACTGAAGCTGGTCCTATTTGGAGAGGCTCAATTAAATCAGCTGTTGGTATAGGTACCTTATTGTCCATGGGAATAGGGGATACCATAAGGATATCCCTAACGGGAGATCCGATAGAAGAAGTTAAGGTCGGTAGAGAAATATTAAAATCTTTAGGTCTATTACAAGATGGGCTAGAAATTATTTCTTGCCCTACTTGTGGAAGGACAAATATTGATTTAATTAAAATAGTTGAAGAGGCCGAGGAAAAACTAAAGGGTATCAAGAAACATATAAAAGTGGCCATAATGGGCTGTGCTGTAAATGGACCAGGCGAAGCAAGAGAAGCTGATATCGGAATAGCTGGTGGTAATGGCGAAGGATTAATATTTAGAAAAGGAAAAATAATTAAGAAGGTAAAAGAAAACGAGTTATTAAATGAGTTATTAAAGGAAATAGAAAAGATTTAATTATATCTACTACAGAGGAGGTATAATCAATAAATGACGAAAGAAGATTTGTATCTTTCCAGAATAATTCCAAAGAACCTTTCGAATTTAACAACAGAAGTTGATCCAACTATTAAGAGGGTTTTAATAAATGAAAATGAATTGCTAATGACTATTGTTCTCGAGTCCAACAAATTAATTAATAAAACTTATTCTGAGGAAATTTTGAAATTCTTTTCATCAAAGTTTCCTAACTTTAAGCCTGAAATAAAAGTAAAATATATTATACCTGGTGATAAAAAGGACAAATTAGAATTTTATAAAAATAATATAATAGAGCTTATCCTGTCTAATATTCAATCAAGCAATTCATGGATTGAGGAATTAGATTGGCAGTTTAACGACGATTCACTTGTGATTTTTCCACCAAACAATATATCTTTACACCTGCTTGAAAACGACAATATTCAAGAGAAAATTAAGAAAAAAATCTTTGAAGAACTAGACCTAAAAATAGAATTAATTATTTCAAAGGACAAATTTCGTGGGAAGGATGATTTTTTAGAAATTAAGGAAAAGGAAGAGAAGAAGATTGCCACTGAGATAGTGAAAAGTGCTGAATTTATAGATAATGCAAAACGAGATAGTAACAAATATTATACATTTGGTCGAGTTATAAGGGGAAATCCGATTAGCATCAGGGAAATCAATCTGGAAACAGGTTCTTGTACAATTGAAGGTCAAGTATTTCAACTAGATACTATGGATATTAGAAATAACAAAACTTTGGTGACCTTTCATATTTCAGATTTAACTAACTCCATCACTGTAAAAGTATTTTTATCAGAAGATCAAAAAAGTAATTTCCTTAAAAATGTCAAAGAAAATACCTATGCCAGGATTTCAGGGGACATTGTATACGATAATTATTCCAAGTCTATAGTTTTGATGTTAAAATCTCTTAGAGTTGCAGATAAAAATGAAAGGCTGGATAGCTCTAAAGACAAGAGAGTTGAGCTTCACCTTCATACGCAAATGAGTTCGATGGATGGCATATGCTCGGTTAAAGACTTAGCTGCTAGGGCAAAAAAATGGGGACATAATGCCTTAGCTATTACAGATCATGGCGTTGTACAGGGGTTTCCAGATGCTATGAATATTGGCAAGGAATTGGACATAAAGATTATTTATGGTATGGAAGGATATTTAATAAACGATAAAAAACAGATAATTACGAATTACGAAGAAAATAGAGATTATTCTACATTTGTAGTTTTTGATATTGAAACCACCGGCTTATCAGCTATTAACGATAAGATAACAGAAATCGGTGCTATTAAAATTGAAAATGGAAAGATAGTAGATAGTTTTAGTCAGTTAATTAACCCAGAAAGACCTATACCTGACTTAATTACACAAATAACAGGAATTACAGACGATATGGTCAGAGAAATGCCCACGATTGATGATGTTATTTTTAGCTTTAAAGAATTCATAGGTGAACACGTTTTAGTTGCTCACAATGCATCTTTTGATACGGGATTTATTAGGGAAAATATGAAAAATAACAATTTGGAGTTAAAAAATCCAGTTTTAGATACTTTAGAGCTATCACGGGCTGTTTTTCCATCCCTAAAAAGTCACAAGCTAAACATCGTTGCCAAACACCTAAGCGTAGAACTTATCAACCATCACAGAGCTGTAGATGATGCTACTGCAACTGCGGAAATTTTGATAAAGATTTTAGATATATTGGGAGATAATGGAATCAATAATTTTAAGCAAATAAATGGGTTGAACTCAAATAAAAATCTAGCGAAGGAAGAAACCTACCATGTTCTTATATTAGTTAAAAATCTAAATGGATTAAAAAACCTATATAAATTAGTCTCTGAATCGCATTTGAACTACTTTTACAGGAAACCTAGGATTCCAAAATCTTTATTGGAAGCCAATAGGGAAGGCCTAATAATAGGTAGTGCCTGTGAAGCAGGTGAGCTTTACAGAGCAATAATAAATAATAAAAGCAAAAATGAAATTAAAGAAATAGTTGAATTTTATGATTTTCTTGAAATACAACCTATTGGGAACAATTTTCATTTAGTTAGAAATGGAAAGGTAAGGGATGAAGGTCAACTAAGAGAAATAAACAAGGAAATTTACAACTTAGGTATTAAAAACAATAAATTAGTTGTTGCTACAGGTGATGTGCACTTTTTAGAACCAGAGGATGAAGTTTTTAGAAGAATTTTAATGTATGGTCAGAAATTTGCAGATGCTGATCAGCAACCGCCCTTATATTTCAAAACTACCGATGAAATGTTAGACGAGTTTTCTTATTTAGGAGAAAAAATAGCACATGAAGTAGTCATTACAAATACTAATTTAATAAATAATATGGTTGATAAAATAATCCCAGTTCCAGAGGGAACTTATCCTCCTGTAATTGACGGAGCAGATCAGGAATTAAGAGAAATAACATACGAAAGAGCAATTGAAGCCTATGGGAGTCCTCTCCCAGAAATCGTGAAGGAAAGATTAGATAGGGAATTAAATTCCATCATAAAAAACGGTTATGCAGTTATGTATATCATCGCCCAAAAGCTTGTCTGGAAATCTTTGGAGGATGGTTACCTTGTAGGCTCAAGGGGATCTGTAGGATCATCTTTTGTGGCTACCATGAGTGGAATAACGGAGGTAAATCCTTTGGTACCTCACTATGTCTGCCCAGTTTGCAAATATAATGAATTTTTTGATGACGGCTCAGTATCATCTGGATCAGATTTGCCCGATAAAGATTGTCCCAAATGTGGAGCAAAATTAAATAAAGATGGACAAGACATTCCATTTGAAGTATTTTTAGGATTTGAAGGAGATAAGGAGCCAGATATAGATTTAAATTTTGCTGGGGAATATCAAGCAATTGCACATAAATATACAGAGGAACTTTTTGGGAAAGGTTACGTTTTTAGAGCTGGAACCATAGGAACTATAGCAGATAAAACAGCCTATGGATTTGTTAAAAAATATTTTGAGGAAAAAGATATAAATATTAATTCAGCTGAAATCAACAGGCTTGTAAAAGGATGTACAGGTATTAAAAGGACCTCTGGACAACACCCAGGTGGTGTAATGATAGTACCAAAATACAAAGATATCTTAGATTTCACCCCAATTCAATATCCTGCTGATGACAAAAAATCTGGTGTAATTACGACTCATTTTGATTACAATGCAATAAGTGGAAGAATACTTAAGTTGGATATATTGGGACATGATGTACCTACAATAATACGGATGCTTGAAGATATAACGGGAGTGGATCCCACGAAAATTCCATTGGACGATCAAAAGACCATGAAACTTTTTACCAGCTGTGCACCTTTGGGAATAAACGATAAAGAATTTGACTGTGAAGTTGGAACCCTCGGTATACCAGAGTTTGGAACTAAGTTTGTAAGGCAAATGCTGGTCGACACAAAACCAGAAAAGTTTTCTGATTTAGTTAGAATTAGTGGATTGTCTCATGGTACAGATGTATGGCTTAATAATGCTCAAAATCTAGTGAAAGATGATGTTGCACCATTGGGTAAGGTTATATCTACTAGAGAGGATATTATGCTAAATCTAATAAATGCAGGTATGGATAAAAAGAAATCTTTTAAAATCATGGAAAAAGTTAGAAAGGGCAAGGGTCTCACTGACGAAGATGAAAAGGAAATGAGGTCATTGGGCATTCCCGAATGGTATATTGGTTCATGCAAAAAAATAAAATATATGTTTCCAAAAGCACATGCAGCAGCTTATGTTATGATGTCCTTCAGAATAGCTTATTTTAAAGTATATTATCCAGAGGCATTTTACACAACTTATTTCACCATAAAAGTGAATGATTTTGATGCAGAGCTCGTTATTAAAGGAAAAGACTTTATTATGGAAAAGATAAGAGAACTGGAAGGATTAGGGAATAATGCTACGGCAAAAGAAAAAAATCTTCTTACTGTTCTAGAAGTAGCTCTGGAAATGTATTTAAGAGGTTTTAAAATACAACGAGTTGATTTATACAGATCTGATAGCGATAAATTTATAATTGATGAAAATGGAATTTTACCTCCACTTAAAAGCTTAGAAGGACTAGGAGAAAATGTCGCAAGAAAAATCCTAGAGGAAAGAGAGTTATCTAAATTTATCTCTATTGAAGATTTAGTAAATAGGGGAAAAGTTAGTAAGCCAGTATTGGATGTGTTAACAAATCACGGTTGTTTAAAAGAATTGCCTGCTAGCAATCAAATTTCAATTTTTAATATTTGATTTTTGTTTAATTTGTGATATAATTGTTTTGACAAATAATTAATTTTTCCGAAAGAGTGGGTTGCCCCACTCTTGATTTTTTATTTGAATAGAGGATTCTGGGAATAATAAACATGGAGGTGAATAAATTGAACAAAAAAGGGATAATTAGCATTGTTAGTGAGTTTGCCGAGCCAATAGCAAGTACCTTAGGATTTGATTTGGTTGATATTGAATACATAAAAGAAAAGACAAATTATTTTTTAAGAATCTACATTGATAAGCCTGGTGGCGTAAGCCTCGATGATTGTCAAGAAATGAGCCAAAGGGTAGGAGATGTTTTGGATAAAGAAGATCCTATTTCAACACCTTATTTTTTAGAAGTTTCTTCACCTGGTTTAGATAGGCCTCTAAAAAATGATAAGGATTTGAAAAGAAATTTGGGGAAAGAAATAGAAGTTAAGTTGTATAAACAATTGAATAATCAAAAACAACTAATAGGTATATTAGAAGGATTTGAAAAAGATTATATTACAATAAGAAAAGAAAACAATGATTTTGTAAAAATTGAAAGGGAATTAATCGCTTTAATCAAATTAGTGATAAAATTTTAAGGAGGTTTAGTTAATGAATGGAGATTTTATAAATGCTCTTCTCGAAATAGAAAAGGACAGGGGCATTTCAAAGGAAATAATATTTGATGCCTTGGAATCGGCACTTATCTCCAGTTATAAAAAGAATTTTGGTGCATCACAAAATGCTGAGATAGAAATTGATAAAGAGACAGGTAAAGTAAAGGTGTTAGCATTAAAAGAAGTAGTGGAAGCCATAGAAAATGAATATTTGGAAATAGATTTGTATGATGCAAAACAAATAGATAGTAAATACGAGATAGGAGATATAGTAAAGATTGAAATAACGCCTAGGGATTTTGGAAGAATTGCCGCTCAAACAGCGAAACAAGTTGTTATGCAAAGGATAAGAGATGCAGAAAGAGATGTAATTTTTGATGAATTTATAAATAGAGAAAATGAAATAATTACTGGGATGGTTCAAAGAATAAGTAAAAACAATGTTTTTATTGATTTAGGTAAAACTGAAGGTGTATTGCCACCGTCTGAACAAATTGAATTTGAAGAATATAACCAGGGAGATAGATTGAAATTACTAATTTTAGAAGTTAAAAAAACGACCAAAGGGCCGCAGATTGTACTGTCTAGGTCGCATCCAAACTTAGTGAAAAGATTATTTGAATTAGAGGTCCCTGAAATAAATGATGGAATTGTCGAGATATTTTCAATTTCTCGTGAAGCTGGCTCTAGGACGAAAATTGCAGTTTTTTCCAAGGACCCAAATGTAGATCCATTGGGTGCATGTGTTGGTTCCAAAGGTAGTAGGGTAAAAGTAATTGTAGGGGAATTAAAAGGAGAAAAAATTGATATTGTAATTTGGAGTAAAGATATTGAAGAATTTATAGCCAATAGCCTTAGTCCCTCTAAAGTAGTCAAAGTAATTGCCAATAAAGACGAGAAATCTGCCATTGTAATTGTGCCGGATTATCAGTTGTCTCTTGCCATAGGCAAAGAAGGTCAAAATGCTAGATTAGCTGCTAGATTAACAAACTGGAAAATAGATATTAAGTCAGAAACACAATATACTGAACAATTTGAGGAGTGATTGTATGAAAATAAAAAAAGTTCCTCTTAGAAAATGTATTGGTTGCGGCGAAAACAAACCAAAAAAAGAATTAATAAGAATTGTGAAAAATGTGGATAGAGGCATTATAATAGATTTGACAGGTAAGGTAAATGGACGAGGTGCATATATTTGCTCAAATATCAATTGCCTAGAAAAAGCACAAAGGAGCAAAAGCTTATCAAGGGCTTTAGAAGGAGAAATACCTGAGGATATATACAACAATTTAAAAGAGGTAATTCGAAGCCAAAAGAATCAATGATATCACCTTAAAACAAAATAGGGGGTATAGAATATGAAAAAGATTAGGATTTATGAATTAGCTAGAGAGTTAAATACAAGTAGCAAAGATTTGATAAATAAATTAGTAAATCTAGGTATAGATGTAAATAGTCATATGAGTACACTAAGCAATGAAGATGCGAACCTAGTAAAATCTATATTGCTTGACAAGGATGAAAAAGAAACTAAGCCAGAAATCAGTAAGGATGAATCCAAAAAAGTTTCCATTGATAAAGCTGACAAATCTGCTCAAAAAACTGAGCCTGCCAAAAAGAAAAGACATACTAATAAAAGGCAGGGAAAAAAGAAAGGTAAAAAATCAGAACATGCAAAGAATAATAAGGAAATTAATAAAGAAAGGGATGAGGATATAATAGAAATAGGAGAAAACATAATAGTTAAGGAACTTGCAGATGCAATTTCTGTAAGTCCATCGCAAGTAATTTCAAAATTGATAAATCTGGGAGTTATGGTCAATCAAAACCAATCTATAGATTCTGATATTGCAATTATTGTGGCTGAAGAATTTGGCGTTGAAATAAAGGTAAACAAGGAATTGAAAGACTCAACAGATGCAACTGATGATATAATTAATTTAGATTTTGAAGATGATCCGAAAGATTTAAGAAATAGAGCACCTATAGTCACTGTAATGGGTCATGTGGATCATGGCAAGACATCGTTGCTGGATGCAATTAAGAAGACCAGTGTAACAAAATCAGAAGCTGGAGGCATAACTCAACATATAGGAGCCTATTCTGTAAATGTAAACAATAAAAAAATCTGTTTTCTTGATACCCCAGGTCATGAAGCCTTTACATCTATGAGGGCTAGGGGAGCACAGGTTACAGATATTGCAATATTAGTTGTCGCTGCAGATGACGGCGTAATGCCTCAAACTATTGAGGCCATAAACCACTCTAAAGCAGCTAATGTTCCGATTATAATCGCCATAAATAAAATAGATAAGCCGACTGCAAATATCGATAGAATAAAACAAGATTTAGTTGAAAACTCCCTTGTACCAGAAGATTGGGGCGGAGACACTATAACAGTGCCTGTTTCTGCAAAAAATGGTGAGGGAATAGAGGAACTGTTGGAAATGATTTTATTGGTAGCTGAAATTCAAGAATTAAAAGCCAATCCGAATAGAAATGCTGTAGGCACAATTGTAGAAGCACAATTAGATAAGGGAAAAGGCCCAATGGCGACCGTATTAGTACAAAAAGGTACCTTGGAAATTGGCGATATGGTAACTTCTGGCTCTTCATTTGGAAGAGTTAGAGCAATGTTTGACGACAAAGGCAAAAGAGTAAAAAAAGCTGGTCCATCCACGCCGGTTGTTATTTTAGGGCTTTCAAAAGTTCCTAATGCAGGGGATTTATTATATGGTATTGACGATGAGAAGACAGCTAGGTCATTGGCAGAGAGAAATCAGGAAATCACTAGAGAGCAACAAATGAAATCAGACCAGAAGGTTTCATTAGATGACCTATTTGAAAGAATAAAGTTAGGAGAAATCAAAGATTTAAATATCATAATTAAAGGCGATGTCAGAGGATCAATTGAGGCACTAAAGCAATCTTTGGAAAAGCTAGATACGGAGGAAGTAAAGACCAACATAATTCATGGTGGCGTAGGTGGAATTACTGAATCTGATATTTTGCTTGCATCTGCATCTAATGCCATTGTTGTAGGATTTAACGTAAGGCCCAATTTAAATGCCATGGAGCTATCTAAAAGGGAAAAGGTGGATGTTAGAACGTACAGGGTAATATACGAAGCGATTGAAGATATACAATCCGCTATAAAGGGTATGCATACCCCAACGATTGTAGAAGAAATTATAGGTAGGGCTGAGGTTAGGGCTACATTTAGATTGCCTAATGGAAACTCTATTGCGGGCATTTACGTGATTAATGGAAAAATAACCAGGAATTCAAAAATCAGATTATTGAGAAATGATATAGTAGTATTTGAAGGAAACGTAAATTCTCTTAAAAGATTTAAGGACGATGCGAGAGAAGTATTGTCAGGATTTGAAGCTGGGCTAGGTATAGAAAATTATAATGATGTAAAAGAAGGAGACTTATTGGAAGCTTTTATATTAAAAGAGGTACAGCAGTGATTTAAGCAGTCCAATAAAGATATTTATGATTTAGAATAGAGGTGACATATGAACAGCAAAAGATTATTTAGAATTTCAGAAGAGGTTAAAAAAATTGTATCAGAATTAATTATCAATGGGATAAAGGACCCTAGAATTAGCAATATGACTTCTATTACAGCTGTAGAAGTAACTAGGGATTTAAGCTTTGCAAAGATCTACGTTTCCGTTCTTGGAAATGAAAAAGAAAAAGAAGATACTTTAGAAGGATTACAAAGTGCTAAAGGATTCATCAGAAAAGAAATAGGAAATAAAATTGACATAAGATATGTACCCGAACCAATATTTTATTTAGATGAATCTATTGAACAAGGTATTTACATGTCTAAGCTAATAGATGATGTGAATAAAAAGACAAGGGGTAATGGTGAAAACTAAAATGACTGAAGCAATAGAAAAACAAATAAATCTGGCAATAGAACAAATGCTAAATAGCAAAAATATTTATATAGTTTCCCATGTGCAGCCAGACGGGGATAATTTAGGCTCAATATTGTCATTGGGTCAGGCCTTAAAAAGTAAGAATCTTGATGTATTTATGCTGAAAAGCGACGAGATACCTAATGATTTTATGTTTTTACCGGGTATAGAATATATGATGGACTACGATGGCCTTGGCTATGTAGACGTACTGATAGTCCTTGATTCAGGCGACGAAAATAGAATAGGAAAAAATAAAGAGATACTGGGAAAAGCCAATTTAGTTATAAACATTGATCATCATATAAGCAATACGTATTTTGGCGATATAAATATTGTGGATAAGGATGCCAGCTCCACCGGTGAACTAGTATTTGAAATAATAAAATCAATGGGTATTGAAATAAGTAAAGAAATTGGCACATGTTTATATACAGCAATAAGTTCAGATACTGGAAGCTTTATGTATGACAATACCAGTGCTAGAACCCATGAAATTGCTGCAGAACTATTGAAGAGCAATATAGATAAAAGTTATATAAATATAAATTTGTATCAAAATAGAAGTTTGGAGAGAACTAAACTATTTATTACAGCCTTAAATTCATTAGAATTATATTATAATGATAAGGTAGCAATAGTTGCAATAACACAAGAGCTATTGGAAAAATCTAATGCCACAATGGAGGATACAGAGGGAATTGTATCGTTTTTAAGAGAAATTTCTCCTGTTGAAGTGGCAATAATCTTAAAGGAATTTCATGGAGAGAATATTAAAGTAAGCATGAGAAGCAAAAAATATGTGGATGTTGCAAAGATCAGCTCATATTTCAGTGGCGGTGGCCATGTGAGAGCTGCAGGTTTTACAGTGAATTCGACAGTTGGGAAAATAAAAGCATCATTATTAGAGCAACTAAAAGATTATATTTAGGTGATTGTAATGGATGGGGTAATAAATATATTTAAAACTAAGGGAATGACTTCTCATGATGTTGTAAGCTTTTTGCGTAAAAAGTTGAAAATCAAGAAAATTGGACACGCAGGCACTTTAGACCCTAATGCCTCAGGTGTTTTGCCATTATGTATTGGTAAGGGAACCAAAATAGCTGAATATTTGCTAGATTTAGACAAAGAATATATAAGCGAACTAACTTTAGGATTAAGAACCGATACTCAAGATATAGATGGCAAGGTTATTTCTACGTCGCATAAAATTGTAAATAGAGAAGAGATTAGGAGGGTAATGTCCAACTACAGTGGAGAACTTCAACAGGTACCCCCTATGTACTCTGCCCTAAAATATAAGGGCAAAAAATTATATGAACTGGCTCGTGAAGGCAAGGTTATTTCCAGAGAGGCAAGAAACATTACAATATTTAGTCAAGAAATTATAGATATTGTCGATTGTAAATCAATTTTATTCTATACAAAATGTTCAAAAGGGACCTATATTCGTACTTTATGTGACGATATTGGGGAAGAACTGGGTACATATGGATATATGTCATTCTTAATGAGAACAGGAGTTGGAGATTTCAAAATTGAAAATTCTTATGGTGTCGATTACTTAAAAGACTTAACCATAGATGAGATAAGCAATATTTTAATACCAGTAGATAAGGCAATAAAACACATTCCACATTTGGATGTAGATAAGATGTTTTATAAAAAGTTAATTAACGGTAACTCCATACAAGTTAGCCGGCCCAATGATATGATTGAAAATAGGAATTTAAGAGTCTATTGCGGTGGAGACTTTATAGGGATTGGAAAGATAAATAAACAGGGTTCAGATTATATTTTAAAGATGGACAAAGTTTTAATGATATAGGTGATAAAAATGGAAATTATTGATATAACTAATTATGAGGAAACAAGGTTTGGAACAGCTATAGCCTTAGGAAATTTTGATGGTTTGCATTTGGGACATCAAAAACTCATAAAGAAAATGATACAAAGATCTAAGGAAAAACAAATAAAACCTTCCTTATTATTATTTAAGGGACATACGAAAACAACTATAAATAAAGAAAAACCAAAGATGATAACTAATAATCAACAGAAATTTCAAATAGCTAAGGATATGGGAATAGAAATCGTATATCTATTGGATTTTAATGAGGATATTATGAAATTAACAGGAGAGGAATTCGTTAGGGATATTATACTTAAAAAGATAAATGGAAGACTCCTAGTAGTTGGTTTTGATTATAGATTTGGTTACAAGGCATCAGGAGACACAAAACACCTCAAGGAATTGGGCAAAAAATTTGATATTAATGTAGAAGTAGTAGAACCGGTCATAGTAGATGGAAATATAGTTAGCAGTTCATATATTAGAGATTTTATATCTCTTGGAAAGATTCAAGAAGTGAAAAAAACTTTAGGGAGGCCATATTCAATTATTGGGAAGGTCATAGCTGGAAATAACAGAGGCAATAAACTAGGCTTCCCTACTGCAAATATAGAGCTCCTTGACGGCTTTATTATACCTAAAACAGGCGTATATTATACAAATACAATTGTAAATAATGAAAAATTTGCCTCTGCCACTAATATAGGTTTCAACCCAACTTTTCATGGCGATAAATTAAAAATTGAAACGTATATCTTGGATTTTAATGAAGATATTTATGGAAAAATTATAAATATTGAGTTTCTAGACTTCTTAAGAGACGATATTAAATTTAATAGTTCCCAGGAGTTGATAAAACAAATGGAACAAGACATAGAAAACATCAAAAAAAGATATTAATATTTACATTTTTTCTCTACTGTGATAATATATAATTGGCAGCAACACCTATGGCTATGTATTGCGATTCCTCGACGCCATACGCCGCCACAGGAGTAAATAAAATTATGGAGGTGTAACTAACATATGTTGACAAAGGAAATTAAAAGCGAAATCATTGAGAACTACAAATTACACGATGGAGATACTGGTTCACCAGAAGTTCAGATAGCATTATTAACCTATAGAATTAACTCCGTCAATGAACATTTAAAGACTCATAAAAAAGATCACCATTCAAGAAGGGGTCTGTTGAAGATGGTTGGTCAAAGGAGAGGCTTTTTAAAGTATTTACAAAATAATGATATTGAAAGATATCGTTCTTTAATTGAAAGATTAGGCATTAGAGGTTAATGAAGAGAGCGGGATATTCCCGCTCTATTGATTTATACTGGATAATATTAAATTATTTAGGTTAAAATAAGTATTTCAAAACAACCGAGGAGGTATTGTATGGAGAAAAAATTTCATTATAGTTTAGCAGGAAAAGAAATTAATGTTTCCATAGGAAAAGTTGCAGAACAAGCTGGTGGGGCTTGTTTAGTTCAATATGGAGATACAGTCGTTTTGGCGACAGCAACTGCATCAAAGGAGCCTAGAGAAGGAATCGATTTCTTCCCTTTGAGCGTTGATTATGAGGAAAAATTATATGCTGTGGGGAAAATTCCAGGGGGCTTTATTAAGAGAGAGGGCAGGCCTAGCGAAAAGGCGATTTTGACTTCAAGGCTAATTGATAGACCTTTGAGACCATTATTTCCTGATGGATATAGAAACGATGTACAGGTTATTACCACGGTTTTATCCGTAGATCAGGATTATTCTCCTGAAATAGCAGCAATGATAGGTTCTTCTATCGCACTTTCCATATCTGATATTCCATTTAATGGACCAACAGGTTCAGTGTTAGTTGGATTAATTGATGGGGAATTCGTAATTAATCCAAATAGTGCAGAAAGGGAAAAATCCGATATTCATTTAATTGTTGCTGGTACAAAAGAGGCGATAATGATGGTAGAAGCGGGTGCAAATGAGGTTCCTGAAGAAGTAATGTTAGATGGAATTTTAGTTGCACACGAAGAAATAAAAAAACTATGTATTTTTATTGAACAGTTATCAGAAGAAATGGGTAAACCAAAGACAGAGTATACGTTGTTTGTACCTAACGAGGAAATAGCTGAAGAAATCATTTCATACGGTAAAGAGAAAATGAAAGAGGCAATTAATACTGTAGAAAAACTAGAGAGATTGGAAAATATTGATAAGATAAGCAAAGATATTAAAGAAACCTTTTTAGAAAAATATCCTGACTTTGAAAAGGATATAGATGAAACCATCGAATCCATGTTAAAAGAACAGGTTCGAAGACTTATAATAGAAGACGGAATTAGACCTGATAATAGAAAAGCAGACGAAATTAGGTTAATTACCACTGAAGTAGGTTTATTGCCTAGGGCACATGGGTCAGGCTTATTTACTAGGGGCCAAACACAAGTGTTGACAATTGCCACATTAGGTTCTATAGGAGATGCTCAGGTAATTGATGGGTTGGGAGAGGAAGAATCAAAAAGATATATGCATCACTATAACTTCCCGCCTTATTCTGTAGGTGATACTAGACCAATGAGAGGCCCAGGAAGAAGAGAAATAGGTCATGGAGCATTAGCTGAAAGGGCCTTGGAGCCTGTTATACCATCAGAAGACGATTTTCCATATACCATAAGGTTAGTATCAGAGGTATTGAGCTCTAACGGTTCATCTTCACAAGCAAGCGTATGTGGAAGCACATTGGCCTTACTAGATGCAGGAGTACCTATTAAGGATTCAGTAGCTGGCATAGCAATGGGATTGATTAAAGAAAATGAAAAAGTTGCAATATTATCTGATATACAAGGCATGGAAGATCATTTAGGAGATATGGACTTTAAAGTAGCTGGTACTAGAAAGGGAGTTACTGCAATTCAAATGGACATCAAAATTGCTGGAATAGATAAGCCCATTTTAGAAGATGCCTTAGAAAAAGCTAAGGTTGGTAGACTATTTATTTTAGACAAGATGGCAGAGACAATTTCCTCACCTAGAGAAGAATTATCGCCCTATGCTCCCATAATGTATACCATAAATATAAATCCAGACAAAATAAGGGATATTATTGGACCTGGGGGTAAAATGATAAATAAAATAATCGATGAGACTGGTGTAAAAATCGATATAGTAGATGATTCAGGCAAGATATTTATAGTGGCTGCCAGTGCAGAAGGTGGAGAAAAGGCAATTGACATGATTAACAGGATAGTAAAAGAGGTAGAGCCAGGAGACATTTATTTAGGCAAAGTCACTAGGATAATGAATTTTGGGGCATTTCTTGAGGTCCTAAATGGGAAAGAAGGCTTACTCCATATATCCAATATAGCTAAGGAAAGAATTAACAAAGTAGAAGATGTTTTATCTGTTGGCGATGAAGTCCTTGTAAAAGTAATAGAAATTGACAATCAGGGTAGAATTAATTTATCTAGAAAAGCTTTGTTAACTGAAGAGCCTAAGAGTCAAGAGTAATGTGAGAATACATGAACCAGTGAAACAGGTTCATGTTTTTATTTTAGTATAATAATTTATCCCTTGAATATATATAATGTAGAATATATTGGGGGGAAAAGTAATGAAACTAATTATTGTCAATCGAAAAGCTTTGTTAAGTGTACTTATCGTTTTAGTGCTGTTGATTATTTCAATATTTACGTGGGTTATTTATCATAGGACCAGAGAAACATTTAACCCCGATGTCTATTACCAGGGGACAATAGATAAAAAGATTATAGCTTTTGCCTGTAATGTAGATTGGGGAAATGAATATATACCTGAAATGCTTAAGATTTTCAAAGAGAACGACATAAGAATTACATATTTTGTGACAGGTAAATGGGCTGAGAAGAACGAAGATATATTGAAAAACATTTACAATCATAATCACGAAATTGGCAACCATGGATATAATCATGTAGATTATGACAAGTTATCCTATGAAAAAAATTATGAAGAAATATTAAAAACCCATAATATCATAAGGGATATATTAAATATAGATTCCAGGTATTTTGCCCCGCCCTCTGGCGCCTTTAACGATAATACCATAAGAGCATCTAAGGATTTGGGCTATGAATTAATCCTTTGGAGCATCGATACAATAGATTGGAGAAATGACAGCACAAAGGATGTAATAGTCAAGAGAGTAACAGAAAAGGCCCATAATGCTGCTATAGTACTAATGCATCCAACAGAATATACAGTTCAGGCTTTGCCGGAAATAATTAGTTTTTTACATCATAATGGGTATAAAATAGGTATGATTAGCGATGTTATTAAGAACAATTAGACAGGAGGGTATAGATGAAAATAAACATTATAAATAATAGTCCATTTGAACTTCCGAAATATAAGACAGATGGTTCAGCAGGATTAGATTTGCAGGCGAATATAGACAATCCATTGGCTATTAAACCGCTTCATAGGGCATTGGTTCCAACAGGCCTTTTTATTTCAATACCAGATGGATTTGAAGCTCAAATAAGGGGAAGATCTGGACTAGCTCTAAATCATGGAATTACGTTAGCAAACGGTATAGGAACTATCGATAGTGATTATAGGGGAGAAATTAAAGTCATCTTAGTTAATTTAAGCGATGAGGAATATATAGTTAATAAAGGGGATAGAATTGCCCAGATGGTGTTTATAAAATATGAAAAGGCAGAACTTAATATAGTAGATGATTTGGACAAGACTGATAGAGGAGTAGGAGGTTTTGGTCATTCAGGATATTAATATCAATTAAGATGTTATCATAATTGATAATGAATATTTTAATTATAATCTCATATATATAATAAGATATAAAATC
>Ga0265293_10000240_pt1 | contig 136838 bp, 120 predicted proteins | sample Munlanlewell138R_FD_192505 | JGI IMG/M metagenome (GOLD analysis project Ga0265293, IMG submission 192505) | Leachate microbial communities from a municipal landfill in Southern Ontario, Canada - Leachate well 138R | ecosystem: Engineered > Solid waste > Landfill > Unclassified | place...
CCTGCCCCACCACCGCCACAACCCCCGCACCGCCGCCTCCGGAACTCCGGCCATCGCCGTACCGCCCCAGACGCCGCAGCGCCCTGCCAGCTCCCCTCAGCCCCAAACCACAAACTGAAGATCACTAGCGAAGCCCTCAACTATAACAAAGTATTTTAAGCCTTGTCAAGCGGGGCTCATCGCTGAACCCCCGGACTACCTCTCGCCCGACTCCGGGAAAACCCGGCCCCGCGGTGAAGGAGGCGAACTATAGCATGGAGTTTGAGAAGGGGCAAATCGGCCGTCGAAACCGTTGAATCCGGCTCGCTCTCCAGTTGCCCGCCTTTGCCGCCGCCACAACGAAAAACGTTGCCCGCGACGACGCACGCCTCGACCTTCCGAAGGCCCGAGGTCGGGCTTGCACTCCCCACGCACCTGCCTCGTTGCCCCTCTAAGATGCCGCCAGCAACGGCGGCAATGGGCAATGCAAGGAGTCCGCCACCGCCCGCAGCAATTCGGCCTCGACCACGCTAATCACGCCGTCATGCTCCACCGCCGCCGCCAACGCCTGGAGCAAGCGCTGCTTGTGTGCGGGCTTCAAGCGATCCAGGCGATTGACCGCGTGTTCCAGCTCAGTCGCGGTCGCCGCCCGCGGCGACCGCGATTGCGAAGCCTCGAGGCCAAGCGAATTCAGCGCGGCCCGAAACGCGGCAGCGGCCAGCTCCGGGCTGCTCGCGCCTTCATAGGCCAGCGCCGACAACAACAAAACGCAATCCGCCGTATGCGCCGCCAGATCATCGCGCTGTGGCACCGGCGGCGGATTTTCGAGGTTGTGGACGACAATGCGCCGGAGCGCCCATTCCATCAGGCTGACACGCTCGTCGGCTTCGATCAGGAGATCCAGGCAGCGCCGGAACGTGGCTTGTTGCGCGGGCGACATCTGCTTCAGGGCCGGCAGGGCAAGGTCGATCAAGGCCAGACGGAATCGCGGCGCGACGGCGGCCGGCTTGTCGCCCAGCTCGCGCAGCGCGTGAAACACCTCGGGCGCCGCCTCTTTTTGCAGTTGCCGGAGCTGGCGCTCCCGTATCTGCCCCGGCGGAGCCAGCAGCAGGCCGTAAACCAGCGCCCGCGCCGCATAAGGGTCGTGAGCCGCCTCCTGCAGCTCCGGGTCGATCTCCGCCAATATCTGCCTGGCGTACTCCAGATGACGTGTACCGGGCTGCCCGATAGCTTCGATCGCTTCGTGCGCGGCGGCGCGATCAAGTTCTGCGCTGGCATCGCCACGCCCGGCGGCGCGGCTGTCCAGGGCTTCCGCCGTCGCGGCGAGAATAGCGGCCTGTTCCGGCACTCCGATCGCGCGCTTCTTCGTAGACTGCGAGCTTTCGTTCTGCGCGGCCGCGGCGACAGGCGGCGCTGGCGAGCTGAAGTCGCCATCCCATTGCGGTTGAATGCGGCGTATGCGCTCCGGCAAAGGGGGATGCGTGGCCATCAGCGAGCCGAAAGCCACCTTGACGCCTTGCCCAAAGAACATATGGCTGTATTCGACGGCATTGGCGGCCTCCAGCCGCGAGCCGTACTGCGAGGCGCCTATTTTTTTGAGCGCACCGGCGATGCCGTTGGGATTGCGTGTGTACTGCACCGCGGACGCATCGGCCAGGAACTCGCGCTGGCGGCTGACGGCGGATTTGATGAGGTTGCCGAAGAAGGTGCCGGCAAAGCCGATGACCACCAGGGCAAGGCCAAGGGCCAGCAGGATCAGGCCGGTATTGTCGCGGTTGGATCCGCGACGCCACGGCGCCAGCCTCAGGAAAAAATAACCAATCAGGCCTATGAGGAGTATGCCGTGCAGCGTGGCGACCAGTTGCGTATTGAGCCGCATATCGCCATGAATGATGTGGCTGAACTCGTGCGCCACCACCCCTTGCAGTTCGTCGCGGCTGAGCTGGCGGATGCAACCCTGGGTGACCCCGATGACCGCATCCTGGGGCGTGCGCCCGGCGGCAAAAGCATTGATGGCGGGATCTTCCAGAAGATAGACGGGCGGCACGGGCGTACCCGCGGCGAGCGCCATTTCTTCCACGACGTTGAGAACCTTGCGTTCATCCGGATCCGTGCTGGCGGGATTGATCAGGCGACCGTCGAGGGCTTCGGCCACAGCTTTGCCGCCGCTACTCAGTTGGATGCGCTTGAACAGGCCACCCACCACCACCACGCCGATCACCGCCACGGCGATCGCGAGGATCAGGTCCCAACCGGGCCATTGCACCGCCGGCGCCGCGCCCGTGGCGGGATCGCCGCCGCCGCCATCCAGGAAGGTCAGAATGATGGCACTGGCGACGATGGTGGCCAGGATCAGGCCCAGCACAGCCAGCGCAAGCAGCAAAACCAGCCGCACCGAATTGCGGCGGGCGCGATCCTGGTGCTCGAAGAAATTCATCAGAAAGCCACCTTGGGCGCGGCCTGGATCTCTTGGCTATCGGCGAACTCGAGCAGGCTGGCGTTGTTGCCATGGCCGAAGGCGCCCGCGAGCATGACGGGCGGGAAGCTTTGCCGATAGGTGTTGTAGGCCATGACGGCGTCGTTGAACGATTGCCTGGCGAATGCCACCTTGTTCTCCGTGCTGGTGAGCTCTTCGGAGAGCTGCTGCATGTTTTGCGAGGCCTTGAGATCCGGGTAGGCTTCGACGACGACGTTGAGGCGGCCCAGGGCATGGCGCAAGGCGCCTTCGGCGCCGGCGAGGCGGCCCATGGCCTCGGCGTTGCCCGGGTTGGCCGCGGCCTCTTGCAGCCCGGTGGCGGCGGCGTTGCGGGCCTCCACCACGGCTTCCAGCGTTTGCCGCTCGTGGGCAAGATAAGCCTTGGCGGTTTCAACCAGGTTGGGGATGAGATCGTAGCGCCGCTTGAGCTGGACTTCGATCTGGGCGAACGCGTTTTGGTAGCGGTTGCGCAACGCGACCAGACGGTTGTAGATGGCAACGCCGTAGAGCGCGAGCAGCGCGATGACGACGAGGATGATGATGGTGGCAAGACCCATGGCGTGGTGTTCCTTTGATGGCGGAAAGCAACGCCACTACTGTCGCATGAATCCGCGGCGAACCAAAGAGAGAGATGCGTGGAGACGTAAGAACCCCTCGAGGGACATCGTCTTGCCCGTCGTCCTTGAAGGACACCGGCCGGCGACCATTTGGGCTGATTGCCAGAGCGTTTCGGCATCGGCAACGCGGGCTTCGCGTGGCCCACACCGGTGGGTCTGCGCCTGCGGCGGATGGCGGAGGGAAGCCCGCCCTCCAGGCCGCCGCGCCGAACGAGTCAATCTTATTGCGGAACGTATCCCGAGCGCTTGATGACCTCACCCCAGTGCCGGGTGCCGTCTTCGATCCATTGCTGGAGGGTTTCGGGCGACGTGGCCGACACCTGATTGCCCAGCGCCGCCAGGCGCTCCTGGATGTCGGGTTCGGCCAGCACCTTTTGTAGCGCTGCGTTGAAGTCTTTCACGAATTCCGGCGACAGGCCCTTGGGGCCGACGAATCCCAGCCAGGGGTTCATCTCGATGCCTTCCACCCCGGCTTCGGCGAAAGTGGGAACTTCGGGCAGGGTCTTGTTCCGCTCTTCGCCCGACGTGGCGAGGATACGCACCCTGCCGTTCTTGTATTGCTCGATCAGATCCGTCATGGATGCCACGCCCCCGGTCACGTGGCCGCCGACGATGTCGGTCACGAGCGGGGCGCCGCCTTTATAGGGCACCGAATTCAGGGGAACGCCGAAGCTCTCGCCCATGAGGTGCACGGCGAACTGCGGCACGCTGCCGGCCGCCGGTACGCCGATATTGGTGCCGTCGGGGTTGGCTTTCAGCCATTCGCGAAACGACGCCATATCGGTGGCGTCGACATTGCTGCTGATGCCCAAAGCGTTGTAGTACTGGGCCACGCCGCCCAGCGCGGTAAAGTCGTTGACGGGATCGTAGTTGGCCGTGGTAATGGTGAGCGGAATCACCACCTGGCTGTGATCGATGGTCAGCATGACGGTGTTGCCGTCGGGTGCCATGCCTTTCAAATATTGCGTGGCGATCTGGCCGCCGGCGCCGGCGCGGTTCTCGACCAGGACGGAGCGCCCCAGGGCATCGCGCAGCCGTTCGGCCAGGATGCGGCCGACCACATCGGTGGCGCCACCCGGCGGGAAGCCCACCAGAATCCGCAGGGGGGCTTGTTCAGCGGCCGGCACGGGCGTGGCCAATAGGCTGCCCGAGGCCAAAATGCCGGCACAAAGCGCCTGCAAAAAACGTCGTTTGGTTTTCACGCTTGTCTCTCCCAAAAAAGTTCGGCCGACGGCCGTGATCGAGGGGCACATCAATGTTTTTGATCCAGGCGCTCGAGCCGCGCCTGGATCAGGAGGATTTCGACTTCGTGGCAGCGCACCAGGCGCAGCCAGCGTTCATCGCTCATGCCGTGCTGGCGCCAGGCGATCAGATTGACTTGACAAACGTCGGCGGCGTGGCCGAGCACCGGCCCTGGAACCACCTGCGCCAGAATCCGCGGCTGCAGTTGCCCCGGCTCCGCTCCCACGTGGTACTCGATGCGCCCCGAAGCGGCATCGCCCACGGGCCTGACACAGCAAGGCTGGTCGTCGAACAGCGACACGCCGCGCACCACTCCCGGCGCAACGGGCTTGGTGGCAAACGATCCCAGTGCCCACGTGCCCAGGGCTTCGCCATCCATCAGGAAGGCGAAGGCCGTGTCGGCCGGTACGGCCACCAGCGCCGAAGCGCAATGCGATAAACGAGGGATGGATCCCACTGACAACTCCTTTCAAGCGTCAACTTGTGCCGCTGGCCAACGCCGTGGGTGCCCGGATGGCGACCTGGGTGTTTTGCCATTGACCGATCTTGCGCATTACCCATTGACCAATTCGGCCAGTGTCCGAACGGCCCCGGCGACTTCATCGACGGTATTGTAGAAATGGGGCGCGATGCGGATGACATCGTTACGAGCCGAAACAATATAGCCACGCTGAGCCATCGCTTGCTCTACGGCGGACGCGCCGGCCACCCGGATGGCGGTGTTACCGCCCTTGGCATCCAGGTTCCGGGGGCTGACCACTTCGAGGCCAAGGGCGTCGGCTTCCGCCATGGCCACTGCCGACAACTGCCGCAGCCAGCCCTGGATGGCTTCGACGCCGATCTCGTTGAGCAGGCGCAAGGCGGCATGCGCGGCCGCAGCCGGCAGCATGGGCGGTGTGCCGGTATTGAACTTGGCTCCCGTGGCGGGGAAATCGAGCTTGCGCGGATCGAAGGCAAACGGCTCGACGCGACCGAACCAGCCGGTGACGGCGGGCTGCAGCTGGGCGGCTCGCGCCGGCGAAACGTAGAGAAACGCGATACCGGGAATACCGAGAAGGTACTTCTGGGCACCTGCCGCCAGAACATCCACCCCTTGGGCCACCACATCGATGGGCACCGAACCCGCTGATTGGTAGGCGTCGACGAACTGCAGCGCGCCATGCTCGTGGGCGGCCTGGGCCGATGCCGCCAGATCGGTCAGTTGTCCGTCGTAGAACGAAGCATGCGATACGGCCACCACCGCGGTATCGTCGGCTACCGCCGCGCTCAGGCGCGCGGCGGCGTCGTCGACGCCCGGCCGGCCTTCGACGAAGCGCACCTTGGCCCCGCGCGGCTCCTGCGCCAGCCAAACGTGGCATAGCGACGGGAAGTCGAGCGTACTTGCCACCACATAGCGGCGTTCTGCCGGAAACGACAGCGACGACACCACGCTGGACGCCGCATCCGAGACGCTGCCCAGCACCGCGATGTCGTCGAGGCTGGCACCGATCAAGCGGGCGAACTCGGCGCGTGCGCCCGCCACGCCTTCCATCCAGCCGCCCCAATCCATACCGCGTTTTTCCCAGCCGTCGAGATACTGCGTGATGGCGTCGCGCACCGGCAGACTCATGGCGCTCTGTGAACAACTCGACAATTGCGCGGCCTGCTGCAAAATGGGAAACAGGCGGCGATACTCAGCAAAAGGATGAGACATGGTTATCCATCAAAACGATTGAAGCCTTGGCGCCGCCCCGGCATGGCTGCCGGTTCGGGCCTCGAGCGTATCCTGGCCCGCCGCGGGCACAAGACACTTGGCCTGCCTTCCGGCGAGCCCTTACGCCGGACTCGGCAGCCGGGCGGTAACTTCGATCTCGACACGAGCTTCGGCCACCGCCAGGGGGCAACACACCGTGGTGTTGGTGGCACGCGCCTCGCCCAGGCGGCGCTTGATCACACCGCTGACTGCGATGACGTCGCCACGATCGGGGACATAAACCCGCACCCGCACCACGTCGCGCAAGCGGGCCGGAACCTCGGCCAAGGCGGCTTCGATGGTGTCGAGCGCCTGCTCGGCTTGCGCCTCGGCCCCTACGGCGAACAGACCGGTCTTGAAATCCTGCCCCAGCGTGCCCGATACGAAGACCCAGTCTCCCTCGACTACCGCTCGGGAATAACCGGCAAGCTCCTCGTATGGGGAACCGCTATTGATGAAACGACGGGTGGATGCTGCTGGTTCGGTCACCGTGGACGCTCCTCGATCACAGGGGGTTGGACATTGGGCTGCCTCAACAGCCGCACATAGAGTAGCTTGGTCTCGGCGGTGGCGGAAGCCTCGAGACGAGCAACCTCCCCCGGCTTCAGGACGGCGCCTTCGCCGACCGCCAGTGCGAGGGCCCCGGGGCCCGCGAGGGTAATTTGGCCCGACAAAACAAAAAGAAAGCGAAACACGCCCGCCACATCCGGCTCCCATGGCGCGGCGCCGGCCATCGCCGTGCACACGCCCGCCTCTGCCAGACCGCGGGTAGCGCGCACGAAGCCGAAATCGCGCCAGCGCCAGCCGCTTGCACCGCCGTCGCTCGCCGTCGCCTGATCGGCACGATGCCAGACGAAGTCCTGACCGCCATACTCCAGACCGTGGCGCGCTTCGCCATTGGGCAAGGTCATGTCGAGATCGCCGAAGGTTTCGTGACTGGCCGGACAGGCCAGCTCCACGACTTCGGCGCCGGCCGAACTGGCCAGCACGCGATGACGGATCCCGGGCGGCTGCAACACGCAATCGCCCTCACGCATGATGAAAGGCTGCCCCTGGTCTTCATAGACGACTTCCACCCAGCCGGAGCGACAATAAATCATCTGAAACGTGACGCGGTGGTAGTGCACATAGTCGGGCACGGGACCGCCATGCAACAGCCGGATCTGCGAGGCAATGATGCCGCCTCCCAGCCGGTCGGGCAATAGATCGCGATAGCGCAGACCCGCGCGTCCGACATGCCAGGTTTCGTCGGCGGCCGCCTCGATGTGCCGGGCTTCGGCGGCGATCGCTTGCCAGATATCGGGAAGCGCGGGCTCCCCCCATTCGAGGCGCACGCCGTTGGGCGCTTGCTCGGCCAGCAATCCCGCCTGAGGCGCGGCGGCAGCGGGCAGGCGCAATACGATGCCGCTGGCCTTGGCTCCCGCCACGAAAACGAGCTTGAGCCCCCACCCCAGCATTTCGATGCTTTGAGGATCATCGGCGGGAAACACCCGGCTCACGCGAAAGCCATAGCGCTGAATGAAGGTATCCACGGTATCGGCCATCGAACCGGCCGGAACCACAATGGCCGATTCAGCCAACGCCAAGCTTGCCGGCACCGGCGGCGCGGTGCCGGACTCGCCGCCTTCGCCCCCGACATTCGGATTCGCACTTGAATAGGTGTCCATCGACAGCTCTCCATAACGTTTCATGTCACGCCGCATCCGCAAATGGCCGACGCTGGCCCGAACCTTTACTTTCTTGTGCGTGCGCTATTCACACATTAAAAAAGCAGCCAAAAGGCTGCCAATAGGGCCGGCGCCTGCCCGACGCCATGCCGTTGCTCCACAGAACGATTGCACGCCAGGACCCGGCCCTGGCGTGCATAAGGCATTACACGAGGAAGTCTTCCTTTTTTGCGCCAGCGGCCAAGGCTTCCTTCAGCCAACCCGGTTGACGTCCTGCTCCGCTCCAGGGCTCGCCATTGGGCCCGCGATAGCGGACGACAGCCGGGCCACCCTTGCGGCCGCCCCTCCGGCCCCCTTGGATATCGTCGATGGACAATCCGTATTGATCCATCTTGGCGCGAATGTCGGTGACGACTTCGGCGATTTCTTGACGACGAGCCTCCTCAGCCTGCTGCATCAGTTTTTCGGCTTGAGCCTTGAGTTCGAGATAAGTGGCCATGAAAGAGAGTCCTTGATTTGAGTTGGGCATTACCCGCGTTCGTATTTTGCAAACGCACAAAAGCACAAAGCGCGGCTGCGCGTATTTTACCGATTTTAAAACCCTTGCAAAGCAAAAACTGTAAAATTTTATGATAGCAATACCGGGATGATAGCCGTGTGTGGCGCTTAACCTACTTATCCCGTATCCGTAAACAGCCGCATTACCTGGTAGCCCAATTCAGTGAAAGCAGAATTGTGAAGTGCTCCGAGCTGGCTCTTGGGCTGCGCCGAGCTGTGGCATCGCCATATTCAGAGAGCGGCATGGCGTTCGGTGATCCGGCGCCATCAATTGCGCCGGACACGCGATTGGACCATGTTCCGCAGGAAGGGAATGCGCTCGATTGATGGGTGATCCCCGATCTAATAACGGCTTAGGCAGGCCAAAGTATAGAGCCTTGGTGTGCCGCGGCCATGTCTTTATACTTTCCGCGGCAAATGGAAACGTTGCCGAGCCGAGCGCCAGCCATCCCCCGGCGACCTGACGACAGGACCAGCCAACAAAAAGCACCCCGGAAGCCAAATCGCTTCGGGGGTGCTGTTTCGACGCGCGCCGGCCTTGGCCGAGAGCGCTGATAAACGGCGAGAGCCTGGCTCAGTGCTTGATCACGCCACCCGCCGGAGGCTGGGATTCGCCCTTGGCGACAACGTGGGGCTCGACCTTCTGGATGTCTTCCGGCACGAAGTCGGGCATGCGCTCCAGGGCCTGTTCGAGCACTTGATCGATCCAACGGACCGGCACGATCTCGATATCCGACTTGGCGTTATCGGGAATTTCGCTGAGATCCTTGACGTTCTCGTGCGGGATCAACACCTTTTTGATGCCGCCGCGATGGGCCGCGAGGAGTTTTTCCTTCAGGCCCCCGATGGCCAGCACTTCGCCGCGCAGTGTGATCTCGCCGGTCATGGCGACATCGGCCCGCACCGGGATGCCGGTTAACGCCGACACCATGGCCGTGGTGATCGCAATGCCCGCCGAAGGACCATCCTTGGGCGTGGCGCCTTCAGGCACGTGCACGTGCATATCGCGCTTCTCGAAGACCTCTTCAGCGATGCCGAGCTTGCGCGCCCGCGAGCGCACCACGGTGCGCGCCGCCTCGACCGATTCCTTCATCACGTCGCCCAGCGAGCCAGTGCGCTGAATCACGCCCTTGCCCGGTATGTCGGCAACCTCGATCGTGAGGAGATCGCCGCCGACTTCCGTCCAGGCCAGGCCGGTTACCTGGCCAACCTGGTTCTCGTTCTCGGCAATGCCGAAGGTGTAGCGGCGCACCCCGAGGAAATCGCTGAGATTGTCGGCGGTGACGTCGACGTGCTTGAGCGCTTTGTCGGTGAGCAGGCGCTTGACCACCTTGCGGCAGATCTTGCTGACTTCGCGTTCGAGCGCCCGCACCCCCGCTTCCCGGGTGTAGTAGCGCACGATATCGCGCAATGCCGATTCCTCAACGGTGATTTCCTCGGGCTTGAGGCCGTTGTTCTTCATCAGCTTGGGCAACAGGTGCTCGCGCGCGATATGGATTTTTTCGTCTTCGGTGTAGCCCGAAAGGCGAATCACTTCCATGCGATCGAGCAGCGCCGGCGGGATGTTCAACGTATTGCTGGTGGCCACGAACATCACGTCGGACAGATCGAAATCGACTTCGACGTAGTGATCCTGGAAGGTGTGGTTTTGCTCGGGATCGAGCACTTCGAGCAAGGCGGAAGCGGGATCGCCGCGGAAGTCCATGCCCAACTTGTCGATTTCGTCGAGCAAGAACAAGGGATTGCGGACGCCGACCTTGCTGAGATTTTGCAGCACCTTGCCCGGCATCGAGCCGATGTAGGTACGGCGATGGCCGCGGATTTCGGCTTCGTCGCGCACACCGCCCAGGGCCATGCGCACGAACTTGCGGTTGGTGGCACGGGCGATGGATTGGCCAAGCGAGGTTTTACCGACACCAGGCGCACCAACCAGGCAGAGAATGGGCGCCTTTACCTTATCCACGCGCTGCTGCACGGCAAGATACTCGACGATGCGTTCCTTGACTTTCTCGAGGCCGTAGTGATCGTCGTCGAGCACCTTCTCGGCATTCTCGATGGAATGGTTGACGCGGCTCTTTTTACGCCATGGCAGGCCCACCAGCGTATCGATATAGTTGCGCACCACCGTGGCTTCGGCCGACATCGGCGACATCAGCTTGAGTTTCTTGAGTTCGGCGTCGGCCTTTTTGCGGGCCTCCTTGGGCATTTGCGCCGACGCGATCTTTTTCTCGAGCTCTTCGAGATCCGCGCCGTCTTCGCCCTCGCCCAATTCCTTTTGGATGGCCTTGACCTGCTCGTTGAGGTAATACTCGCGCTGGCTCTTTTCCATCTGCTTCTTGACCCGGCCACGAATCCGCTTCTCGACCTGGAGGATGTCGAGTTCGGTTTCGAGCTGGGCCAGCAGCGCTTCCAGGCGTTCGGCGGTGCCGATGATTTCGAGCATCTTCTGTTTTTGCTCGAGCTTGAGCGGCAGATGCGCGGCTATCGTATCGGCCAGGCGGCCCGGTTCGTCGATACCTGCGAGCGAGGTAAGAATCTCGGGTGGGATCTTCTTGTTGAGCTTCACGTATTGATCGAACTGCGCCATGATCGTACGCCGCAGAGCCTCGGTTTCGGGCCCTTGGACGGGATCGGGCGCAACCGGGACCAGCTCGCACTGGAAGTGGCTGCCATCATCGGAGACGGAGCTGACCCGCGCGCGCTGCGTACCCTCGACCAGCACCTTGACGGTGCCATCGGGCAGCTTGAGCATCTGCAGAATGCTGGCAACGCAGCCGAGCTCATAAAGATCTTCGGGTGTCGGTTCGTCTTTGGCCGCGGATTTCTGGGCGACCAGCATGATGTTCTTGCCGCTTTCCATGGCGGTTTCCAACGCTTTGATCGAGCGCGGACGCCCGACGAACAGAGGAATCACCATGTGCGGGAATACCACCACATCCCGCAAGGGGAGCAGCGGCAATTGGATCGGCTCGGAAGCGAGCACGGGACTGGCTGACATGAGGAGTTTCCTTAACGCGTGTCTGCGACCAGTATGGGGACAAAAAAGCGGGGTTCAAGCCCCGCTTCAGGTGTTGCCTGAATCAGTTGCCTCCCGACGCCGCCTTTGACGGCTCATCGGCATAAATCAACAGGGGCGGGCCCACGCCTTCGATGGTTTGCTCGTCGAGCACCACTTTGCTGATGCGGCCCGGTTCGGAGGGAAGATCGTACATGGTGTCGAGCAAGGCCGCCTCCAGGATGGAGCGCAGGCCGCGCGCACCGGTTTTGCGCTTGAGCGCCTTGCGGGCGATGGCCGAAAGCGCACCCGGACGGATGTCGAGCTCGGCATCTTCCATGGAGAACAGCTTCTGGAACTGCTTGACCAGGGCGTTCTTGGGCTCGGTGAGGATTTTGATCAGCGCGGCTTCGTCGAGTTCGCTGAGCGTGGCGATGACCGGAAGGCGGCCCACCAGTTCGGGGATGATGCCGAACTTGACGAGATCCTCGGGCTCGACCTCGCCGAAGGTTTGGCCGACGCTGCTTTCGCTCTTGGCCTTGACCGAGGCGCCGAAACCGATACCCGAGCGTTCGGTGCGGTTGCGGATGACCTTGTCGAGGCCATCGAAGGCGCCGCCGCAGATGAACAGGATGTTGGTGGTATCGATCTGGACGAAATCCTGGTTGGGATGCTTGCGCCCGCCCTGCGGCGGCACCGAGGCCACCGTGCCTTCGATGAGCTTGAGCAAGGCCTGCTGCACGCCCTCGCCGGAGACGTCGCGGGTGATCGACGGATTGTCGGCCTTGCGCGAGATCTTGTCGATCTCGTCGATATAGACGATACCTCGCTGGGCTTTCTCGACCTCGTAGTTGCAGTTCTGCAGCAGCTTCTGGATGATGTTTTCAACATCCTCGCCGACGTAGCCGGCTTCGGTGAGCGTGGTGGCATCGGCCATCACGAACGGCACGTCGAGCATGCGGGCCAGCGTTTGCGCCAGCAATGTTTTGCCCGAGCCGGTTGGCCCGATCAGCAAGATATTGCTTTTGGTCAGCTCGACGTCGTCTTTACCGCCATTGGCATGGCGGATCCGCTTGTAATGGTTGTATACCGCCACCGCCAGAATGCGCTTGGCGCGATCCTGGCCAATGACGTACTCATCGAGCGTGTGGCGAATCTCGGCCGGTGTGGGCAGATCCGCCTTGGCCCCCTGAGCGGTATCGGGCGAGAGTTCGTCGCGAATGATGTCGTTGCAGAGATCGATGCACTCGTCGCAAATGAAAACCGACGGGCCTGCGATCAGCTTGCGGACCTCATGCTGGCTCTTGTTGCAAAACGAGCAGTACAGGAGTTTGTCGGCGGTTCCTTTTTTATCGGCCATAGTCAGTCCTCATCGGAACGGGACGTCAGCACCTTGTCGATCAGACCATAGGTTGCCGCGTCGGGCGCCGACATGAAGGTGTCGCGCTCGGTGTCCCGTTCGATACGCTCGACGGACTGGCCGGTGCGCTCCGCCAGGATGGCGTTGAGGCGCTGACGCAGATCCAGGATCTCGCGCGCCTGGATCTGGATGTCGGACGCCTGGCCCTGTGCGCCACCCGATGGCTGGTGGATCATGATCCGGGAGTTGGGCAACGCAAAGCGCTTGCCCTTGCCGCCCGCCGCCAACAGGAAGGCACCCATGCTGGCCGCCATGCCGGTGCACAAGGTAGACACCTCCGGCTTGACGAAGTTCATGGTGTCGTAGATGGCCATGCCGGCGTATACCGAGCCCCCCGGGGAATTGATATACAGCGCGATGTCTTTGTCCGGATTTTCGGATTCCAGGAACAGCAATTGCGCCACCACGAGGTTGGCGGTCTGGTCGTTGACCGGACCCACCATGAATATCACACGCTCCTTGAGCAGCCGCGAGTAAATATCGTAGGAGCGCTCGCCCCGGCCGGATTGCTCGACCACCATGGGGATATAGCCCAGGCCGGACGGCACCATGGCCTGTCCGCCAAAGGTGGCCGCGTAGAAGTCATTGAAGCGTTGCATAGCCGGTTTCCTGCGTAATGAAAATGAACGGCGGCGGTACGGATCAGGCGCCGTTCTGGCCGTTCTGGCCCATGAGCTCGTCGAAACTTACGGGCTTGTCGGTAACCTTGGCCTTTTCGAGCACCAAAGCCACCACGTTGTCTTCGACCACGATCGCCTCGACCTCGGCCAGCCGCTCGCGGTCGGACAGGTAATAGCGTACGACCTCGGCTGGCGACTCATAGTTGCGGGCGAAGTCTTCGATCTTGGCGCGCACCTGATCGGGCTTGGCCTGGAGATCGTTCTGCTTGACCAGTTCGGATACGGTAAGGCCCAGACGCACGCGGCGCTCGGCCTCGGGGGTGAAGGCATCGGCGGGCACCGGGATGTCGTCGGCGTTGGGCAGGCCGCGGCGACGGAGTTCTTCGCGGGCGGCCTTCACGCGGCTTTCGGTTTCGGATTCGATGAGAGACTTGGGAACGTCGAACGAAACCGCCTTGACCAGGGCATCCATCACGCTGGACTTGGTGCGGGCCTGGGCACGCGCCGCGACCTCGCGCTCAAGGTTGCCACGGATATCGTCACGCAGCTTGGCGATGTCGCCTTCGGCCTGGCCCAGCGATTTGGCGAACTCGGCATCGACCTCGGGCAGCACGCCTTCGGCGACTTCTTTTACCGTGATGATGAACTGGGCCGTTTTGCCGGCCACCGCGGCCGAGCCGTAGTCTTCCGGGAAGGTGAGCGGAAAGGTTTTGCTTTCACCGGCCTTGAGGCCGCGCACCGCTTCTTCGAACTCGGGCAGCATGCGACCCTGGCCCAGGACGAAAGGGAAATCGGCAGCCGTGCCGCCCTCGAAGGCGACGTCATCGATCTTGCCTTCGAAGTCGATGGTGACGCGATCGTTGTCTTGCGCCGCGCGATCGGCGGCGGGCTGGTAGTTCACGCGTTGCTGGCGCAGGATCTCGACGGTGCGCTCGACCTCGGGGTCGCCCACCGACACCTCGGCCCGCTCGACTTCGAGCGCGGCGAGGTCGGGCAGCTCGACCTGGGGGAAAACCTCGAAGGTGGCCACGAAGGCCAAAGTGTCGGCTTCCACGCCTTCGCTTTTGGGCTCGATGCGCGGCATACCGGCCACGCGAAGCTCGGCCTGGTTCACGGCCTGCTCGAATGCCGAGCCGACTTTATCGTTGATGACGTCCATGCGGATGCCGGGCGCATGCGAGCGCTCCAGCATCGACATGGGCACCTTGCCCGGACGGAAGCCCGGCGCCTTGGCCTGGCGCTGGACCCTTTTGAGCTGCGCCTGGACCTCTTGTTCGACATCGGCCATGGCAACGGCGAGTTCGACTCGGCGCTCGAGGCCGGAAACGGTTTCAACCACAGGCTGCATGAAAAACCTATCTGTGTAAAAGAGTTGGATGACAAGAAATCTAGCAGGCTAGTATAAAACATAAGGCGGCGGCGTCCGGACCGTCGTCCGTGCGCCGCCGCCTGCAACCGCTACGGCTGGAGAGAGCCGGTTCGCCGCTTCAGTAAGCGTCGCGGCGGCGATTCAGCAACCAATACAGAATGATGGCGCCAAACGTGGCCGTGCCGATACCATTGAGCACGAAACTGCCGAAGGTCAGCGTGAAATCGCCGGCCCCGAAAATCATGGTGATCGCGACCACGATCAGATTGCGGTTATCGGTAAAGTCGACCCGGTTCTGGATCCAGATCCGCGCCCCGGCCACCGTGATCAGGCCGAAAACCACCACCGACACGCCACCCAGCACCGGCCCCGGAATGGCGTGGATCAGGGCGCCGAACTTGGGCGAGAAACCCAACAATATCGCGATCACGCCCGCCACCACGAACACCAGGGTGGAGTAAATTCGCGTCACCGACATGACGCCGATGTTTTCGGCATAGGTGGTCATGCCGGTACCGCCCACCGCCCCCGACACCATGGTGGCCACTCCGTCGCCGACGAAGGCCCGGCCAAGATAGCCGTCCAGATCGCGGCCCGTCATGGCCGCGACCGCCTTGATATGGCCAAGGTTCTCCGCCACCAGGATCACGACGACCGGGACGATTAGGCCCATGGCCTCGAGATGGAACTCGGGACGGGTGAATTGCGGCGCGCCCAGCCACGCGGCCGCCCCCACCGCCGAGAGATCCATGGGCGTCCCCCAGCCCAGCCCATTGGCCAGGATGTAGTAAATGACGCAGGCGAGGATCAGGCCGACCAGGATCAGCAGACGCTGGGTCATGCCGCGGGTATAGACCGCCACCCCGCCCACGCACAGCATGGTCACCACCGCCATGAAGGCATCGAAGCCGCCACCGCCAACCGCGCCGCGCGCGGCAATCGGGGCCAGGTGCAAGCCGATCACCGCCACCACCGCGCCGGTCACGACGGGCGGCATCAGGGCTTCGATCCAGGCGGTGCCGCCTCCAGGGCGCGAACTGAAGTACCACACGACGGCGCCGATCAGGGCGTAGACCAGGCCGCAAACGATGATGGCGCCCAAGGCCACGCCGATGTTGGCGTTGGCTCCCGCTCCGGCGTATCCCGTGGCGGCGATCACGCCGCCGATGAAGGCGAAGCTGGAGCCCAGATAGCTCGGCACCCGGCCACGGACGAACAAGAAGAAAATCAATGTACCCACCCCGGACATCAGGATGGCCACGTTGGCGTCGAAGCCCATCAGCAGCGGGGCGAGCACCGTGGCGCCGAACATGGCCACCACGTGCTGAACCCCCATCGCTATCGTTTGCGTCGCGGACAAACGCTCGTCGGGCGCCACGACGGAACCTTCGGCGGCATACACGCGCCGCCAGCGCGGAATCAAAGATTGGGACATGGCAGGATTTTTGGAGTTGTCTTGTTGAAAATCGGGGAAGGACCACCACTTGGAAGGGGACGCGCCATGCAACGCCCGCGCCGGCATCCGGCGGCGATTATCTCGCGTTTCAGCGTGGCCGGGCGCCTCGCGGCCCTGCAGGCGCGGTCAGGCAAACCGCCAAAATTCAGTAGCATGCACACGTCGGCGTGTGTTAAGATTATTCTTCAAGTGGTTATGGTTGTGGCGCCTGCGCCCGGGCAAATACCGGGTGGTGCCGGCCGGCAGGCACTGATTGCCCGGCTGGCGGGCTCCGGCAAAGATGCGGTGGTTCCCGCCCATCTCTTCGCCACCAGGCAATCCGCCCTCAAGATTCAACGCGTTTTCCGCCGTATCTCCAGGCTGTCCGCCAGAGAACATGCTGCCGAGGTTCCGGGTTTCCGGGATCGGCATGGCGCGAACCGGAATTCGAATCCAGCAACACCATCCCGCCGATCGGGATCCAACGAACCGACGAGTGCATGAATACCCACGAGGCCAAGCTCGTGCTGGAAACCGCCTTGCTATGCGCGCCGCAACCGGTACCGCTTTCCGCCCTGCGCGGCTTGTTTGCCGATGCCCTGGAGCCGGCCGAGATTCGCGCCATCTTGCAGGAGCTGGCGCAAGACTGGGCCGAGCGCGGCATGGAGCTGGTGTCGCTCGCCGGCGGCTGGCGCTTCCAAAGCCGGGCCAGCATGCGGCCTTATCTTGAACGCATGCATCCCGAGAAGCCGCCCCGCTACTCGCGTGCCGTGCTCGAAACCCTCGCCATCATCGCCTACCGGCAGCCTGTTACCCGCGGCGATATCGAAGACATCCGCGGGGTCAGCGTCTCCACCCAGGTGGTGCGAGCGCTCGAAGACCGCGGTTGGATCGAGGCGATCGGCCACCGGGAGGCGCCAGGACGACCCACTTTGTTCGGCACCACGCGGCAGTTTCTCGACGATCTCGGCTTGCCGGCCCTCGACGCCCTGCCCGAGCTCGAAGCCGTCGACCCCGCCAAGGCCCTGGCCGGACTCGACCTTGCCGCGTCGGACCTGCCCGATGCGCAGGCCGATGCCGACATTTCCGCCACCGCCGAACTGGCGGCCGACGCCAACACGCCGGAACCCCCGGCCTCCCACACTCAGGCTCCGGACGCTTTACCGGACCCGGATTCCAACGATCAAGAACCCGAGACATCACACACACCATGACTGAACCTTCGCAACCTTCCTCCCCGGCCCCGGACTCGCCAAGCGGCGCGCGGCCCCGCCGTAGCGGCGTGCGTACGCCCTACCGCCGCCGGCGCAACAACAACCCCGAGGTCGCGGCGGCTACCGACGCCGCTACGGCGGCACCGGCTCCGGCGCAGGCAAGCCCCGAGGCCGCCCCACCCATGCCCGTGCGTCGCACTCGTCGTCCGCGCCCGGCCCAGGCCGAAGAGGGCTCCGCGACCGAAACTGGCCAAACCGCCGACACGCCCCCGGGTGGGGATGCGTCGAACGCCGGCGCCGCCAAGCGCGGGCCGCGCCAACGCCGCGAGCCACGCTCCAGCCGCCCACCGCGGCGCGCTCCGGCCGAAGCCGCGGCTCCCGCTTTCCCCCTGCCCGAGATCACCGAAGAAGACGACAAGCTCGCCTGGAAGGTGATCGAAGGCAGCGTCCCCAGCAAGCAGCGGCTGAGCAAATACCTGGGCAGCGACGCCGTCATGCCCAAACTGCACAAAGTGCTCGCCGACGCCGGCATCGGTTCGCGCCGCGAGATGGAAGAGCTCATCATCGCCGGCCGGGTGTCGGTCAATGGCGAGCCGGCCCACATCGGCCAGCGCGTCTCGGCCACCGATCACGTGCGCGTCAATGGCAAGCTGGTCGAACGGCGCCTGCGCCAACGTGCGCCGCGCATCGTGATCTATCACAAGCCGGCGGGCGAGATCGTTACCCACGACGACCCGGCCGGCCGCGCCACCGTCTTTTCCCGCCTGCCCAAACTCAAGTCGGGCAAGTGGCTATCGGTGGGCCGACTCGACCTGAACACCGAGGGCCTGCTGATTTTCACGACTTCCGGCGACCTCGCCAACCGCCTGATGCATCCGCGCTACGAACTCGAACGCGAGTACGCCGTGCGTGTCATCGGTGAATTGGGTCCCGAACAACGCCAGCAATTGCTGCAGGGCGTGACGCTCGACGACGGGCAGGCCGCCTTCGGCGCCCTGGACTTCATCGGCGGCGAAGGCAGCAACCGGTGGTATCGGGTCACGCTGCAGGAAGGCCGCAACCGCGAAGTCCGGCGCCTTTTCGAAGCGGTGGGCGTGATGGTCAGCCGCCTCATCCGCGTGCGCTTCGGCGACATCGTCCTGCCCCGCAATCTGCGCCGCGGTCGCTGGGAAGAGCTCGACGCCACCCTGGTCAGCGCCATCTTGCTGCAGTATGGCTTGTTGCGCGATACCGACGACGGCGACAAGCGCCGCCACGCCCAACCTCTTTCTCACGACAGCGCCCTGCCCCCGGGCTTCGGCACCCTCGAGCAGAACGGCATGAACGGCGCCAAGATCGGGCGTAAAGGCAAGGTCCAGGGCGGCCGCAAGGTCGGCGTCGGCTCGCCGTCCGATCCCTTCGGGACCGGCCTCAGCTCGGGCCTGCCGCCCGAGTTGCCCGCTACCCATTTGCCCCGCTCGTTGAGCATTACGGGCGGCTTCGCCAACGGCCATCCGCATGCTCCCAAAGGTGGCGCCAAAGGCGGCCAGGGGGCGGGCAAGCCCAGCGGTCCCCGCCGCGGCAAGGGCGGCGATACGGCAGGCCCCCCCCAGGCCGCGGGCAAGGGCCCTGGCCAGGGCAAGAAAGGCCGTCGCCCGGCTGGTGCCGCTCCGCAGCGCCGCGGCGGCCCCAAGGAAGAACGTCAGCCCCGGGGCGCCCAGGCCCACGAATCCAGGCTCGCCTTCGTCGCGACCCGGGGCCGCGGCTGACTTTCTTCTACCAACAAATTGGCTGGGGCTTGGAGTCCTGGCCACTAACCATTACAATCGGCGGGTTTTCCGCGCACCGGCGCGGGGCTTTTTCGCAATGCTTCGCAGGTACTGAGCAATCTCATGAAACTTGGCATATTGCGGGCCGCACCCGCGCTGGCAGCCTTCGGCGCCTGTACGATCATCAGCACTACGGCCTTTGCTGCAGACGCTCCCATCCAGGGCAACATCGACGCCGCCCGCGAGAAAATCTCCATGTGCATGGGTTGCCATGGCATTCAGGGCTACCGGGCCAGCTACCCCGAGGTGTACCGGGTGCCCAAGATCGGCGGCCAAAGCGCCGCCTACATCGAGTCGGCCTTGCGCCAGTACGCCACCGGCGCACGCAGCCACCCCACCATGGACGCCATTTCCCGCAGCCTGTCCGACCAAGACATCGCCGACTTGGCCGCGTACTACGCCAGCTTCAAATAACGGGGGCCCCATGAAACGCACGATTCTTGCCCTTGCGGGCACTGTCTTCGCCATGGCCGGCCACGTGGCCGCCGCAGCCGATCTGCAGGCCGGTCGCGCCGCCTACGAGCGCCTCAACTGCGCGTCGTGCCACGGCGCCGATGCCAAGACATCCATCGATCCGAGCTATCCCGTTCTGGCCGGCCAATACGCCGACTACCTGCGCGTCGCGATGCGCTCCTACCAGCGCGGCCAGGCGGGGGCGCCCGCCAGCTCCAATGTCCGCACCAACCCCATCATGGGTGCCTTCGCCGTCCAGATGTCCCCCGAAGACATCATCAATATTTCGGCCTGGCTCGAGTCGCTGCCCAGCGATCTCAAAACCGTCAAATGAGCCGCGTGCACGCCTCTTGAGGCGTGCCGCCGTCGCCCATAGCCGATGGGCCGGCTGGATCCTCTCCGGCCGGCCCATCGGCTTTTCAGGATGCCGCGCGACTTAGCGGCGCGGGCCGAAGCCGCGGGCTTCGTCAACCAGGATATCGCGATCCACCTGATCGATACGCGTACGCCCGCAAAAGCCCAAGGTGGTGTGTAGTTCCTTGTGCAAGATCCGCAAGGCGAGCGCAACCCCGGTCTCGCCCATGGCGCCCAGTCCATACAGCATCGCCCGGCCAATATAGGTGCCTCTGGCGCCAAGCGCCAAGGCCTTGAGCACATCCTGGCCCGAGCGGATACCGCCATCCATATGCACCTCGATCTGACGCCCCACCGCCTCGACGATGGCGGGCAGCGCGGTAATGGACGACTGCGCGCCATCGAGCTGGCGGCCGCCATGGTTGGACACCACCAGCGCATCGGCGCCCGACTCCACCGCCAGGCGAGCATCCTCGACCGCCTGGATGCCCTTGAGAATCAACTTGCCGCCCCACTGCCGCTTGACCCATTCGACATCGCGCCAGTCGAGCCGAGGATCGAACTGCTGCGCCGACCAGGCGGATAGCGACCGCATATCATCCACACCTTCCACATGGCCAAAAATATTGCCGAAGTTACGCCGCTTGGTACCCAACATGCGCAAGCACCAGCCCGGCCGGCTGGCCAGGTCGAGCGCGGTACGCACGCCGAACCGCGGCGGTACCGACAAACCATTGCGGATGTCCTGGTGGCGCTGACCGGACACCTGCAGGTCGAGCGTGAGCATCAGCGCCGAGCAGCCAGCGTCCTTGGCGCGGCCTATCAGGCGTTCCATGAAGGCGCGGTCGCGCATGAGGTACAGCTGGAACCAGAACGGATGCCCGTCGGTGCCCGCCGCCACATCCTCGATCGAGCACACGCTCATCGTGGACAGCGTGAACGGCACGCCAACCTCCCGCGCCGCGCGGGCCGCGGCGATTTCGCCATCGGGGTATTGCATTCCGGTCAGCCCCGTGGGGGCGATGGCGACCGGCATCGCCGCCTCCTGCCCGATCATCAGCGAGCGGGTGTCGCGCTGCTCGATATCGATCGCCACCCGCTGTTTGAACCACAAGCGCGAAAAATCGTCCTCATTGGCCCGGTAGGTACCGCCCGTCCAGGATCCCGTGTCCACGTATTGGTAGAACATACGCGGCACCCGTTTACGCGCCAGGATTTTCAGATCGTCGATAGTCAGCGGTTGCATCAAGAGGCTCACGTGGTTGAAGAGATCCCTGTGGCGGGGGCAGGCGAGGATGGTAGCGCATCACCCAGCGACGCGAAACCTCGCCGGCCGGGCGCAGGCCCCGACGACTCATGCTAGGATTGGCGCGCCCCATCGTGCCTCGCGCTTTACGCTCTCGTCGCCCTGGCCATGCCCGCCACACCTCCCGTCCCCACCAGTCGCCAGCTCAACCAACAGTTTGTCGCCGCCCTCCGGGAAGTCCTGTCTCTGTCAGCATTCGACGCCCGGCATCATTTCGCCGGCCAGCGCGTGCTCAGCGCCGATCTGGTGCCAAGCGCCCTGCCGCTGGTCGAGAGCGGCGCCCTGCAAGCCGTCACCTGGCTGACCGATGGCGAGCCCCAGGCACTGCCCGTCTCGTACGAACCGGGCGAGCTCGCGCTCAGCTCGCAGCTCTTCGCCGCCACGCCCGCCAACATCGATCTGGTGTGCGCCACTGATTCCGTCCTGCGCTGGCTGCCGCAAACCGCCATCGAGGCCGCTCTGCGCGAGCACCCCGACGTCCTCGCCCTGTTGGCCCACTTCCTGGCTCAACGTCTGCGGGAAGTCCAGGTGCGCGAACGCATCTGGCTCGAGCGCGGCGCCAGCGAACGAATCTGGGCCAGCCTGCTGCAAGCGGCCACTCAGTCGGGCGTGGCTTGCGGATGGGGGGTACGCCTCACGCTGACCCACGACCAACTGGCCTCACGCTGCGGCATCAGCCGGCCCAAGCTCTCGCGCGAGCTCAAACGGCTGGAAACCGCCGGTCTGGTGCGTCTGGGACGCGGCTGGCTCGACGTGCGCGACGTCGCCGCATCTTTGCCGCCGGCGACGGATGTACCGGTTTACCGCCGCCGCGACTGATCAACCCAACTGCTGCCGGATCAACTCCAGATAGCGGGCGGAGTCCGGCGGTGTTCCGGACCGCTGCGCATCCCATACCACACGCCCCAGCGCCTCCATCAGCCCGTGGGCGGCCTGGTGGGCGTCCGAGCGGCTGACGAGAGTCTGGTAGGCCTGGCGAATGCCGGGTGGCTGATCGATCGACAACTGTTCGGCGATCGCCAAATGCATGGACAAATGCAAAAACGGATTGGTGCGTCCGTCGTTGCCGGTGTAGTCGCGGCTGGCGGCTTCCGGCGACTCGAGATCGGCATGATATTCCGGATGCTCCAGCATCCAGTCAAGAGCCATCGCCTCGAGCGGCGTCAGCACTTCGTCGTGGCGGTGCTTGCGCCAGGCTTCGGTAAAAAATTGCCGCACCTGATCGCGTGACGGGTTGAACATAATGGAAACCGTTTGTTGAGCCAAGGATAAGCCATTATAATTTAAGGCTTTTACGCGATCCTCCGCCTTTGGCGATGTGGCGTAAAGCGGCGCGCGGCCTTGCGACGCGGCCTCTTTGAACGCTGAACTCTCCGCTTCAGCATCTTGCCCAAATCTTTGCCCAACCTCTGCTATGGCTCTCTACGTACACAAATACGGCGGCACCTCGATGGGTTCGGTCGAACGCATCAAAAACGTCGCGCGCCGCGTTGCCAAATGGCACACCGCCGGCCATCAGGTGATAGTGGTGCCGTCGGCGATGTCGGGCGAAACCAACCGTCTGTTGGGATTGGCTCGCGAAATCTGCGACCAGCCCAGTCCGCGTGAACTCGACATGCTGGCCTCCACGGGCGAGCAGGCCAGCGTGGCGCTGTTGGCGATCGCCCTGCAAGACCTCGGCATCGACGCTCGCAGCTATACCGGCTGGCAGGTGCCGGTGCGCACCGACAACGCCTATACCAAGGCCCGCATCGAATCGATCGAGGACACCCGGGTTCGCCAAGACCTCAACGCCGGAAAAGTCGTCATCATCACCGGCTTCCAGGGCATCGACGCCGACAACAACATCACCACACTGGGCCGCGGCGGCTCCGACACCTCGGCCGTAGCCGTAGCCAGCGCCTTCGGCGCCGCCGAATGCCTGATTTACACCGACGTCGACGGCGTCTACACCACCGACCCCCGCGTGGTGCCTGAAGCCCGCCGCCTCAATGTCGTGTCCTTCGAAGAAATGCTCGAGATGGCGTCGCTGGGCTCCAAGGTCCTGCAAATCCGAGCCGTCGAGTTCGCCGGCCGCTACCGCCTGCCCGTGCGCGTGCTCTCATCCCTTACCGACCCGCTCGGCCCGCTTCCCGACGAAATGCGCGCCGGCACCTTGATCACTTTCGAGGAAGACGAAAAAATGGAAACCCCGACCGTCTCCGGTATCGCATTCAGCCGCGACGAGGCCAAGCTGACGCTGCTGGCGGTACCCGACAAACCCGGCATCGCCTCCACCATCCTGGGCCCCATTGCCGACGCCAACATCGACGTCGATGTGATCGTGCAGAACCAGTCGGTGGCCGGCACCACCGATTTCTCCTTCACCGTCCAGCGTACCGAGTTCCAGCGCGCCTTCGAGGTTCTGCAGAACGAGGTGGCCCCGGCGATCGGCGCCAAAGAAGTCATCTCCGACGACAAAGTCTGCAAAGTCTCGATCGTGGGCATCGGCATGCGCTCGCACGTGGGCATCGCCGCCACCATGTTCCGTACCCTGGCCGACGAAGGCATCAACATCCAAATGATCAGCACGAGTGAAATCAAGACCTCGGTGATCATCCAGGACAAATACATGGAGTTGGCCGTGCGTGCGCTGCACAAGGCTTTCGGCCTCGATCAGCCGCAGCCCGTCGCCGAGTAAAGCATTTTTCGCCAGGCGGTGCCCGACGCGCCTATGCTATAATTATTGGCTTACGAAGTACCCGGAAGCGTGCCCGAGAGGCCGAAGGGGCTCCCCTGCTAAGGGAGTATGCGGCTAAAACTGCATCGTGGGTTCGAATCCCACCGCTTCCGCCAGATTGACCAATCAGCCACCTTTCGAGGTGGCTTTTTGTTGGGCATTGTGGGGATGAAGGACAAAAAATCCATTAAAAAAACAAGCCCCTAGGCGCACGCCAGCCCGCCAGCGGCCCACACTCCCCCAACTAGCCCCACGGTTCATCGCAGGGGTTGTGTAGGTATCGGCGTGGTAACGACAGGCGTCGTTCTCTCGATACCTCCACATGTCCACTTCCAACAAGCTCACAGACGCCATCTGCCGCTCTGTCAAGGCGGTCGACCTATCCCGGCATTGCCTGACACCGCATACCCAGGTTGTTCTGGATGACCCGCAGATCGGCCTCATCGGTCAGGCCGTCGTGGTTGAAGTCGTACCAACTGGATTGGGCCACGCCTTCGTGCAGGTTCAAGCGGCTGAGCTCGGTCCAGTTATCGACGTCGGTTTGATCGACGACGAGATCGCGATTGCCGTCGCCGGGACAATGCAATGTGTCGTATTGATAGTTGTAGCTGGCCACGGCGTCGCGATGATCCAGCTCGGCCTTTAGCGTGTTGTAAACCATTTGCTGTTCGCCCGTGAGGCCGGCAAGAGGCACCTCCCCCATCGCCAAGGCCGCGTCACTGCGGTCTATCAGCGGGTTTGGCGTGGCGTCGTTGATTCGATAGAGTTCGTCGGTTTGGATCTGCTGGTCGGTTTCGGGCACGCTAGTGGGATCCTCAAGGTTGAGCGTGTAGTGCTTCCGGTCGCGACGCACGAGCTTGTAATCGCCATCGGTCACCGCCTTTTGCGCTACCGGCAGTACATCCACGGCATCATTGGGATCCCGAGCCTGCCGATAAGACATCACCTGACCGCAGTTATCAAATCCGGCCACCGGCACATCCGCCAGGATAGAGCCTTCGCCATACCAGACGCCGCCTTGGTCGTCGCACAAGGCTTTATTGGGAAAGATCACGAAGCAGGTGTCGGCGGCTTCCATCACGCAGGGCTGCGGATGCGTGGTGGTTTGCGGATTGCCAAAATTCGTGCCCATTTCGGTGAAATTCAGGTCACGAATGGGAGGTTGTTCCGGGTTGGTGAGATAGGGCAACAGAGGCTGGCCGTCGATGGGCCGATCCGCAGGCACTAGGGCGTCGACGTCCACGCCCGCGATGTCGGCGAACAGCCGATAGAGGTCGGTGGCGTTGGCCATCTTGCTGAAGTCGAGTTCGCGTCCGGGCTCGCTCACCAGCGGCCCGGCCACCATGAGAGGCACCCAGACGCCCGTTTGGTAAGGGGAGCCTTTGCCGCGGGTGGGGTCGAAGCGCCCCGGCTGCGTGAATTTCACACTGTTCACCCAGGTGCCGTTATCACCGGTTATCACGACCATGGTGTTCGTTTTCTCGGGCTCGTAATGCAAGGAACCATCGGCGTTTCGGCTGGCCAGACCCAGCTCTACCAGCAAGCGGCCTATCTCGGTGTCGATGGCCTCGATCATGAGATTGGAAATCAGATGATTGTCGATGACGTCGGCGATTTGCGACGGAATGCCATCAGTGTCGGGCATGGGCATGCACACCAGGGGATCGTTGCGTCCCGGAGTGTCTGCGGCAATCAGCGCGCGCGGCGGCAATTGAAGCGGCGTGTGCATGGCGGAATAACCCAGCGACATCATCCAGGGTTGATCGCTGGGTTGCTGGCTGGCCCAGGCAATGGCGCGATCGGTTTCCAGGGTGGTGCGATAGCCACGGGCATCGGGATGGCTGGCAGTGATTTTGTTGGTGCTGCCATCGGGAAAGCTGGTTACGAACTCACTGGCGTAATAGCCGTTTTGTACGTCAAAATCCAGATAGGCAGGCGTAGTGGCCTGGCACGATGCATTGGGATCGAAGATGCCGCCCTGCTCCATGCAGATACGGCCCGGGATGGGGGTGGCTTCGCTCCGGCTCATGGGCTCGCACGTACCTGCGGCGTGATAACAAGCGCCGGCATCCGCTCCATTGCTTGGATCCAGCGTGGTGTTGGGGACATAGCCGCAAACGTAGGTACCTTCTGCTACGTTGCTACGGCCGGCACGGGTGTCGATGGGATAGGGGGCGCCATCGAGATAGCCGTTGAAGTAATCCCAGCCGAGCTTCCACATGGTTTGGTGGCCATAAGGCAAGTTGGCGGCGGTGTCGAGGTCGGAACCCGTGAGGTGCATCTTGCCAATCAAAGCACTGGTATACCCCGCATGCCGCAAGAGTTTGGGGAGGGTGACTTCGTAGGGTGAGATCTCGGAATTGGCAAGGTCTGTGGACACCACCGCATTGAGGATGTTGGTGACGGAAGGATAGCGGCCGGTGAAATAGGCTGACCGGGTGGGCGTGCAGGTAGGCATCGCCCACATGTGTTGAAACTGCACGCCGGCCTGGGCGATGGTATTGAGCACCGGTGTGTTGGGCGGCAACGCGCCGCCATAACCATAAGAGGTGAACTGATCGACGGCCAGATCGTCGAGGACGATGAAGAGGATGTTGGGTGACTGCGCCACAGGCGGCTCCGGCGGATCGCTCTCACTATCGCTGCCGCAAGCCGTGACGGCGGCGGCAAGGACAAGGGGAGCCGCCAGCCGCAGCCAGCCACAATAGGGAAGAGAAGACTTCACGACGACCTCCGGGCTCAGACAATAGGCAAGCGCCGACCTGATTCGGTGAAAGCCGGCTTGATCGGTCAAATTGCGCTCAATTTACAGCAGATGATTTACGGCGTAAATTAGGCTCTATCCCATAAACAGGGGATGCGCACTCGCTCAACACGGTTGATCACACCGTTCCAACCGCATTGAGCCAGGACGCTCATGCGGTAATTTCAAAGTTTCTGAATCCATACGCGCGGCGTGAGAACACCTCCATTTTTGTGTGGAAACCCTCGGTGATCCGTTGGATTTGATGAAGCGCCACATCCGCACGATGGGTTTCAGCCATGACTAAAGCGTTTCAGCCAATGCCCAAATCACACCTTTGAGCAACAGCGCCAGGGATGGCAGGCGATTCTCGACAACTTCGGACGTCATCTTGCCCAGCTGACGTGATCGACCTGCTTCTAGCCAGCGTTTCTCACAGATAAGAGGCGCATCTCGGCCAGGAATATGAGAAAGTTGTTTTACCAGAACGACTTAACCATTTTCCCCTGGAGTCCGCAATGCCCACACAGTGGGCCGAACCGCGCACGGCAGCGGCGCGAGTCGCAGGCCGGCGCTTGGCGGTGGATTTGCCGGGGGGTCAGATCCGTTCGGATGCAGGCGTTCTCCTGCTGCGTGAGGTTGACCGCACCTTGCGGCTGACCGAGCGGGGCGCTTTGTGCTTTCAGGATGGACGTCAGTCAGCATCGGATAGATACTCCCCATTTTCGTCGAAGTAATTTGGACCGCAAGACCGTTCGCAAATACATCAGGAATGGCGTTCAGGCACCTCGTGACGGTCCCCGCGCGCCACGGCAGTGCGTGGTGGATCCGTTTGCTCACTACGTCACTGAACGCATGCGCGAGTTCCACGATCTGAGCATTGAGCGTCTGCTACAAGAGCTCCGGCGCATGGGATATACAGGCGGGCGTACGGCGTTGGGCGATTTGGTTCGCGATGTTCGGCCACCTCGTCAACGCGGCTTCGAAGTCCGCTTTGAGACACCTGCCGGGCATCAGGCCGAAGTAGACTTCGCGCACTTCAATGTCGAGTTTGACGATACGCCTGGTCTGAGGCGTTCGATCTGGTTGTTCTCAATTGTGCTCGGCCATAGCCGCTATCTCTGGGGACGGTTTGTCGAACATCAGGATCTGCAGACTGTGCTGCGCTGTCGGTGTTGTTAAGCGCAAGCCTATCCCATCCATCCAAGGAATTGATTACACCAGCTCCCGTGCCACGTCGCGCAGGCATTCCGCCAGCAATCGGGCTGCCGGACTTTGCCGGGCTTCCAGCCAGACCAATTGCAAAGGCCCCACGGCGGTGGCAGGCGGGAACTTCAGAAGGCTCAAGCGGCCCTGGTGCGCCAGTTGGATCGCCGCTGCGCGGGGCATGAGGGAAAGGTAGCGGCCGGTCGCGATCAGTTGCAGGTTGGCGAGCAGCGAGCGCGACTCGATACTGCCGACAGGCGGGTGGACACCGTGCTCGTCGAGCCACTGCAACATATTGCGATACTCGGGCAGATTGATCGGTGGGACGATCCACTCCTGGCCCGCCAGATGGCTCCATTCCAGTTTGGGTTTGCGGGCGAGCGGGTGGTCGGTCCCGCTCACAATGACCGTGGGATCGTCCAGTAGATCCTCACTCCGGACATCCGCCGGAACAGCGCGCGAGCCCAAGCGCCCCACAAAAAGATCGATCTCGCCGGCGCGCAAGGCGGCGAGCAGTTCGTCTCCCGAACCATCGATCAAGGAGAGTGCCGCATGCGGTGCTCGCGCCTTGAAGCGAGCCACCGCCTGCGGCGCGAAGACGATGAAGGTAGTGGCCACGCCTCCCAGCGCGACTTTGCCGGTGATGCCGGCGCCCATGCTGCCCAGACGTTCGGCCAACTCTTCAATTTCCACCACCATGGCGTTGGCGCTGCGCATCATGTGCTCGCCCGCGTTGGTCAGGCGCAGCACGTGTCCTTGGCGCTCGAACAACCGTACGCCCAGGGCTGCCTCCACCTCGCTGATCTGCTTCGAAATGGCTGGTTGGCTGACGTCGAACTGCTCGGCGACGCGGCTTATCCGGCCTAGCTCGGCTGCGGCCAGAAGGACACGCAGATGACGGATCTTCAGGCCATTCTTGAGGTAACGGTCGATCTGCGCGCGCCCCGCCCGCGAGGCCTCGGGGCCGTCCGAAGCTGGCGTTCCTTCAGGATCTGTTTTTTTCATAACTGAACAGTATAAAAATATTCAAAAAATATAACTTTTTTCTCATTTATTCTGGCATACTGCCTTCAGAATGCCTCGATACCCACCGTCGGCAGCCTGCTCGACTCAGCTGCATCGAGACGTCCTTCCGCTCTCCGATCATTCGATGATCGCCCCCCGCCCTCCCTGAACAGGTCTCGCGTGAACTTCGATTGGACACATTCCTATCCGTCAATCCGGCTGCCCCTGTACGCGCGCAATGCCGTTGCCACTTCGCAGCCGTTGGCGGCCCAGGCCGGCTTGCAAATGCTTTGGCAAGGCGGCAATGCCGCCGATGCCGCGATTGCCGCCGCAGCCGCCCTGGCCATTGTGGAGCCAGTCTCCAACGGGCTGGGCAGCGATGCCTTCGCACTGGTTTGGGATGGTAGTCGATTGCATGGCCTGAACGCCTCGGGTCCAGCGCCCGCGGCCTGGCGTCTGGACGACTTTCTGCGCCGTCACGATCCCAGCGCGTCGAATGGGCCACGCCGCGGCTGGGACAGCGTCACAGTACCCGGCGCCATCGCTGGCTGGCATGTCTTGCATAGCCGCTATGGACGCCTGCCTTTCGCCGACGTTCTACAGCCAGCAATTACGCTGGCCGAGCGCGGTGTCGGCGTACCGTACGTCATTGCGCGCAAGTGGGCAGCCGCCATACCAGGCCTGCGACAGTTTCCGGATTTCGCGCAAACATTCATGCCGCGCGGGCGCGCCCCGGAGGTAGGTGAAACATTTCGTATGCCCGAGGCAGCTGCGACGCTGCGCCGCCTCGCCTCGGCCGGACCCCGCGACTTTTATGAGGGCGATCTGGCCGAACGCATCGTCGCCCATTCCGCCGCCGGCGGTGGCGCGCTCACGCTGGCCGATCTGCGAGGCTATCAGCCGGAATGGGTGGAGCCGATCTCTCGGAGCTACCGGGGCTACGACGTGCACGAGATACCACCCAACGGACAGGGCATCGCGGCGTTGATCGCCCTGGGCCTGCTCGAACGCTTCGATCTGTCGGCATCGCCACCCGATTCCGGAGCCGGGACGCATCTGCAGATAGAGGCCATGAAGCTCGCCTTCGCCGACGTCTATCGCTATGTTGCCGATCCCCGGAGCATGGATCTCAGCCCCGCCGATATGCTCGACGATGGCTACCTGGACCAGCGTGCCAAGCTGATCGATTCGCGCCACGCCAGCCAGGTCGAGGCGGGCCGTCCGGCCGCGGGCGGTACGGTTTACCTGACGGCGGCCGATGAAGACGGCATGATGATTTCATTCATCCAGTCCAACTATATGGGTTTTGGTTCCGGCATCGTGGTGCCAGGTACGGGCATCAGCCTGCAGAATCGCGGTGCCGGCTTCTCGCTCGATCCGGCGTCGGCCAATGCGCTGGAGGGCGGCAAGCGCCCCTTCCATACCATCATCCCGGGCTTTCTGACCCAAAACGGCACGCCGATCATGAGCTTCGGTGTGATGGGCGGCGACATGCAGCCACAGGGCCACGTACAAACAGTGGTGCGTACCATCGATCATCGGCAACAGCCCCAAGCCGCTTGCGATGCGCCCCGCTGGAAAGTGAACCACGACTATAGCGTCGACCTGGAGGCCAGCATGGCGGCCGACACCGTCCAGGATCTGCGGGCGCGCGGCCATGTGCTCCGGTCGGTTGAGGATCCCTACATGGATTTCGGTGCGGGGCAATACATTTGGCGCCTGGATGACGGCGGCTATCTCGCGGCGAGCGACAGCCGGCGTGATGGTCAGGCCGTCGGGTTCTAACGAGACACGAGTTTGTCCGCTCGTTTCCTTGTCGCTGCGCGGTGACAGGTTCACGGGCTTTCTTTCACCGCAGCGCCGCTCGCATATCGGCGTTATTTGGAGGATTTAGGAATGAACCGCAAGCATTCACGTATCCGCCCTGGGCGCCGTACGCTCATTGCCGGCCTGGCCGCCATCTTGACCAGCGCCTTGGCTCTGCCCGCCAGCCAGGCCCTGGCCCAGACGGATTCCTGGCCTTCGCGGCCGATCCAGCTCATCGTGCCATTCCCGCCGGGTGCGACGGCAGACGCCTTTGCCCGAACGGTTGCTCCCCATCTTTCGGCAGCTCTGGGACAGCAAGTCATTGTTGACAACCGGCAGGGTGCAGCCGGGGCGATCGGTTCGGCGCACGTCGCCAAGGCCGCCCCTGATGGCCATACTCTGCTGGTGACTTTTGCCACGCATTACTCACTGCCGTTCTTGCAACGGTCAGTACCTTATGATCCCGTGGCCGACTTCACGCCGATCATCGCCGCCGCGAAGATCCATACGGTCCTGGCCGTCCATCCCTCGCATCCATCTACCAACCTGGAGGAGTTCATCGCGCATGCCAAATCGGCGCCCGACGGCATAATGTATGGGAGCGGTGGCCTGCTACTGTTCGGTGAACTCCTGGCGCAAGCCGCCGATATTCCGATGACGGAGGTCCCATACAAAGGCGGCGGCATGATGCTCACGGATCTGCTGGGCGGTCAGATTGATACGGGCTTATCTATCCTCTCCAGCGTCATTCCTCACGCCAATGAAGGCCGACTACGGGCGATTGCCGTCCTGTCCGAGCAGAGAGCCGCGGCAGCGCCCGACATTCCTGCCGTGAGCGAGACCGTTCCCGACTTCGAAGCACAGGACAATTGGGTCGGGGTCCTCGCGCCCATGGGACTCGATCCACAGATCGCCGGACGCATCCATGCCGAAATCCAGCGCGTCCTCGCGCTGCCCGACGTGCGGCAACGGATGACCGACCTGGGTTTTGAGGTCACTGGTGATCTCTCCCCAGCCGAATTACAAGACAGCGTGCGAGAGAGTGTCCAGACTTATCGACGAATTACCACCAATGCGGGCATCGTCCCACGCTGAGGATAACAAGCATGACAAACCAAGCACTGCCGAGTCTGGCCGACATCGAGCGCGTGCGCAGCCGCGTGGCGCCGCACGTTCATCGCACCCCTTTGCTGCATGTCCGCAGCCTGGGCGAACCATTGGGTGCCGAACTGTGGCTGAAGGCCGAAACCTTTCAGCGCACCGGAAGCTACAAGCCTCGCGGGATCGTCAACCGCCTCCTCGCCTTGTCGCCGGAAGTGCGCCAACGTGGGGTCATCACCGTATCCGCGGGCAATGCGGCCCAAGCGGTAGCCTATGCCGCGGCGCGCATTGGCTGCCCCGCCATTGCGGTGATGCCGGAAAACGCAAGCCTCGCCAAGGTCGAAGCCACCAAAGCGTACGGAGCTCAGATCGTGCTGCACGGGACGTCCCCGGAGGCCTTCGCACGGGCTAAACATCTTGCCGCCGAACATGGATATACCTTCATTGCGCCAAGCGACCACCCCGATGTGATCACGGGGCATGCGGCGATCGGCCTCGAGATCCTCGAGGACTTGCCGGACGTCGATCTCATTCTGGTTCCGGTGGGCGCCGGCGGACTGGGTGCGGGTATCGCCACCGCCATCGCCGCCAGCGGCGCATCCGCGCGCGTAGTGGGGGTCGAACCAGAAGGCGCCAACAGCATGGCGCTGAGTCTCGAGGCCGGGCGTCCCACCGATCTGCCCGGGCCGCCGGCAACCATCGCGGACGGTCTGGCCTACCCATTCGGTGGTCAGCATACCTTCCCGATCTTTCGCGATCACGTGGAACGCGTTCTGTCGGTCCCTGATGCGTCCATTCAGCAAGCCATGTGGCTCATCATGACACGTGCCAAGCTCTATGCCGAACCCTCTGGTGCCGCGGGCCTGGCCGGTCTCTTGACACAGGCGGAGGCCTTGCGGCCGTTTCGCAAGATCGTCTGCGTGATCTCAGGGGGCAACATCGACCCGGCGAGCCTGGCGCAGCTGGCACAGCCCTAAACCGTTAAAATTTTTTATGGTGGCTCCTGTGACGGTCAATCCGCACCAGTTTCCTGTTTCTGGCCAGCTTTTTCTCGACCACGCCGCCTGGTTCGTCGAAGAGTTCGAGGAGTCCGGCGCAGCGCTGGAGCGCCTGGGCTTTATCGTGACTCCTCTGCGCGCGCACATGAGCGCACTGCGTGCGGGCGACTCCATCGTCCCGCTGGGCACCGCCAACCGCTGCGTCATGCTGCGCAGCGGCTTCCTCGAGATGCTCGGCAGCGTGGGCGACACTCCGATGGCGGCGCAATTGCGCGCGCAGCTTGCGCGCTACCCAGGCTTGCATCTCGCCGCCTTCAGTGGCCACGATGCCGCGGCGCATCATGCGGCCTTGGTCGAAGATGGTCTGGATCCGCTCCCCATCGCAACGATACGCCGAAACCAGGCCACGCCCGATGGCGAACAAGCCATTGGTGGCAGCATCATCCGGCTGGCGCCGACGGCATGGCCCGAAGGCCGGGTACAAATCGTGTTTCCCTCGATGTCGCCCGACGCGCTCTGGCATCCGGCGCTCGTGCAGCATGCCAACGGCGCCGATCGCCTGAGCGAGCTGCTGATCGTGGTGGAGCACCCGCGCGAACGCGCGGAAGCCTTTGCGCGCTTCACTCGCCGCCCGGTGCGCCAGGCCGGAAAGCGCTGGGTGCTCGATACCGATCGCGGCCGTGTCCATCTGACCGTGCCGGCGGAGCTACCACGCCATCTGCCCGGTGTCCAGCCGCCAGCGCTGCCCTATATCGCAGCCGTTGCGATCGGCAGTACGGATCTGACGAGCTCGCGTGCATGGTTCCGGCAGCAGGGCGTGGACCACGGCGTCCATCGCGATACCGTGCAGGTGGGCCCCGCCGATGCGCTTGGAGCGACTTTGGTGTTCCATGATCGGGTGGACGATCACGTGTTCGATCATCTGGGGACTTGAGCGCCAGCGCTTATCAACCGTTCGAGAGGCTCAGACACACGGTGGCATCCAGCAGCGATTGCGGGATGCCACCCGCATAGACATTCCGGATCCCTTGCTTCCCGTTCATCATCCAAACGACAGGCCTAACCCGCCATATTCGGCAACAGCATGATGATCGCCGGAAACATCAGGAACAGGATCAGCCTGACGATATCCGCGCCCACGAAGGGGATCACGCCGCGATAGATTGTGCGGACAGATATCTCGGGGAATGTTCCCTTGAGGATGAACACGTTCATGCCGATCGGCGGCGTCATCATCGCGAGCTCGGTGACGACGATGACGAGCACGCCGAAGTACACCAGGTCGAAGCCAAGCGATGCGACGATCGGATAGAACAGCGGAACCGTCAGCAGCATCATCGCCATGCCCTCGAGGAAGCAGCCGAGCACCAGGTAGATGCAGATGATGACGATCAGGATGCCCATGGGGGTCATGTCGAGGGATTGCAGGAATTCCGAGATGTGGTGAGGCGTGCCGGTGATGTCGAGGAAGTTGGTGAACACGGCCGCCGCCACGATCACCGCCATCAGCACCGCGGTCGTCTTGCAGGCGTCCACGAGGATGGCGATCAGGCTCGACAGCGTAAGCGAGCGGCGCATCAGGGCGATCAGGAAAGAGCCGACTGCCCCCACCGCGGCGGCTTCCGTCGCCGTGTAGATGCCGGCGATGATGCCTCCCATCACCAGGGCGAACAGCAGCATGATGCCCCAGGTGCCGCGCAGGGAGACCAGCCGCTGCCGCCATGGCGTGCGCTCCCCGGGCGGCCCGAGCTTGGGATCGATCGAGGTCTGGATGCCGATCGCCACGATGTAGAGGCCGATGGTCACGAGGCCCGGGATGATGCCGGCGATGAACAGCTTGCCGATGTTCGTCTCCGTCAGGATGCCGTAGATGATCATCGCGGAGCTCGGCGGGATGAGAATCCCCAGGGTTCCTCCCGACGCGATGGAGCCGGTGAATGGCTGCCCTAACAGTATGTATGTACGTCTGAATTCCGTTAGCCTTATTTGTGATATGTTACGTTAACATCGTGACATGTCAATAGGAGCGTAGAAGGATGTCCAAACCGAGTCGTCTGCTGCTGAGCGAGCAGGCCTATCAGGAAATACGAAGGCGCATCATCGAATGTGACCTTCGTCCTGGAGCGGCGGTCAGCGAGCCGGCGCTTTCCGAGCAGCTGGGCGTCGGCCGCGCGGGCGTAAGGGCGGCGCTCACGCGCCTTTCGCAGGAAAGGCTGGTCAGGCCGGTCGCCAGGCAAGGCTACGTCGTCAGCCCGCTCACCATCGAGGACGTGAGGAATCTTCTCGAGCTGCGCCTGGTACTCGAACCCCACGCGGCGCGCAGCGCGGCGGGCCGGATCTCGGTGGACGAATTCCAGCCTGTCCTCGAGGAGTTTCGCAAGGGCTACAACAGCAGCGACCCGCGGTCGCTTTCCAGCTTCCTGGCCGCCAACAGGCAGGCGCGTCTGCTGATCGCACGGACAGGGGGAAACGAGCGGCTGGTCGGGATCATCGCCGGCATCGTCGACGAGCTCGAACGCTATCTGAGAATCGGCCTGATTCCGCATAACCGCAGCAGAATCTTTCACGAAGGGCTGGAAAGCCTCGTCGCGACTCTTGCGAGCGGAGATGCCGAAGCCTCCGCCGAGCTCTGTCGTGCGCAAATCGAGGTTTCGAGCCAGATGATCCTGGAAGCCCTGTACTCACAATCGTCGATTCTCAAGCAGGAGCTGGTTCCGCAGATCTAGATGGTGTGAAGCGCGGATTGTCGAGCTGGCGATGCGAGTGAGAGCCATGGTGCAAGAGGCTTACGAAACCATCCACGCCCTTCGCTAAGCCTGCGGCCGCAGCATTGCCGGCCATGCCGCCGCGCTTGAGGCCGACGTCCTAGCGGTCATCGACGAGCGTGGAGCCTCGCACGACTGGAGCGCAAAATCACTTGCGCTACATATGCAAGTGCATGGGTTGGCAGTCGAGGCTCGAGAGCTTAGCGCGTCCCATCGCTCAGGCGACGACGTGGTCGTTCCGCTTTCGGCTACGGGCGGACACACCGGCAGGCTTGCCAACGGCCGAACCAATCGGTGGAAAATCCAGCGTATTACGTAGCTCGGCCTTGTCCTGCCATGCAAAATCCGGAAACGGCAGAGCGCCCTCTTCACGCCAACGCCGTACCTGCGTTTCGCTGGCGGCCACTTTTTCCTCCGGCGGACGGGGATCTTCCGTTTGATAATGCACGACCGCCGGAACGGCAAACATCGCCCCCGCGTCGCCTACCAACTGCATGAAGCGCAGGAAAATGTCTTCCCGGATGGCGACGAACTCCGCTCTCTCGACCGATAGAACATAGCCGAAGACTTCGATATCCAGCGAATGTGAGCCGAAGCCCGAGAACCGGACTCTCAGGTCTTCAGCGGCTACCTTGGGGTGTGCCAGAAGCAGGCGGTGGAACTCGGCCAGGATGAACCGCAGTTGGTCCGGGGTGGTCTCGTAGCGCAACCGTAATGTGGGGTTCAGGAACATGCGGTCGCGCTTGGCGAAGTTCTCGAGCTGCAGGTTCGAGAACTCGCTGTTGGGAATCGTGACCACGGTGCGATTCAGGGTGCGGATCCGGGTGGAGCGCATGCCGATGTATTCCACTGTGCCGATCTGATCCCCGAAACGGCAAAAATCGCCCACGGCGATGGGCTTGTCGAAGTATAGCGTGATGCCGGAGATGAAATTCTGCAGCGTAGGTTGCGCCGCCAGGGCCACTGCGATGCCGCCGATACCCAGACCGGTCAAGACTCCCTGATATGGAACCTGCAAGACTTCGGCCAGGAAGCCGAGAGCCAGCAGGATGACCACAACCCGGCTGATGCCGGCCGTCAGCGATACCAAAGTGGCATTGTGGCCATCATTCACGTAACGCTGCCGGATGCGCTCGGTTATCGACCGAATCAGGATCAGCGCCAGGACACTGACGGCAAGGATGATGCAAGACCAACTGACGGTGACGACCACCACTTCGACGAAATCCGGAAAACTGAGGGCCTCATCGACCAAGCGTAACGTCACCCCGATAGCCAGCAGGCAAAATGACCACGAGGCGGTCGCTTCGATACCCTCCGACACCCGCCCCTGCTGCCGCAGTCCCGCCCCGAACCGCCGCCGGAACGCGCCGCCGATCATCCAGCCCAAAAACCCCGACAGCGTTAGCGATAAGAGGAGCCCCAGCCACTGCCAGGCCTCCATGGGGCCCACCGGCATGATCAATTTGTCGGAGAAACCGCGTACCTTGTCGCGGACTTCAAAATATAGGCTCCGTACCTGCGGTGTGATCAATTGCAGCTCGCTGGGCGGCATATCATCCAGCGCGGCATAGACATCGCGGATCGAACGCAGGGTGTCGGGCGTGAATTGCCAGATGACGCCCTGATCGGTCGCCACCGGAGCCAGTGCGATCCGACCCTCCGGATGCTCGAAGTACACGTAGCTTTCGACGGCAAGCGGATCATCGGGTATCTCCTGCCAGACCAATGCTCCGATCCGCTCCACCGAACGATTGACATAGCGTGCCAGCCGGGGCGCTTCGTATTGTTGGCCTATCGCCGACAAGCCCGACAAGTCGAGCGTGCTCACCGCTCGCTCCATGGCCGCTGCGCCACCATCGTCCAAGGCCGTCACCAGGGTGCGCAAGGTATCCCGGGGGGAAAGCAGATCGCGAGACGCTCCGGGGCCTGGAGGCGGACGAGCCGCCCGCAGCTCGGCCAGCGTGTGCTGCAGAATAGCAACGCTGGGAGGTTCGATCAGCCACCGATCGCCACGCTTGTGAAATACCAGGGTCAAGCGCCGTCCTTGTCCCGCCTGCGCCAAAGGCGCTTCAAACCTATTCCCCGCGGCCTCGTCAGCCTCGGGTTGAAGACTCCAGATGCGAAAAGTCATCCCGTCGAGCACGTCATACAGCAGGCGGGTGTAGTTCAGTTCGCTGTTGACCGGCTCTTCGCCCAGTGTGAAGTCAATGAAGCGGGAGGCCTCGCTTTGCAACTCCATTCGTCCGGGGCCCACGGCGTTCATGATGGCCAGAAAGTGATACAGGGTGGCGGCGGGACTCTCCGCCTCCGATTCCTCGAGCGTCAAGCCGCGCGCGGCCTGCACCCGGATACCCGTCGCCCACTCGCCGGTACCAAAACGCGAGCTAAAGGTTTCGCCATCCGCCGCCATGACGGCGACGAACTCTCCTTCGCGACCGTTCTGGAACCAGTGACCACGCAGCTCTCGTCCAGCAGCCACCCCCTCCAGTCTGCCGTCATAGAGCGGGATAGTCCCCCGTACCCGATCACCTTGCTGCTCCAACGAAACCCTTGCCGCCCGGTCTCGCCAAGTCGTGTCCCAATCGCCGGTCCAGTCAGCGGCCTGGACGCAGAAGATACTCCCTGCGAAGCAGTACAACAGCAGCCGCATCAGCGGTGCCGCCCACGCCGACAGCAAGGGCATCGGCGAAGAACGACGACCATGCCTGTCAGTCGATAGGTCGTTCCAGGCCTGGCGGCTCCGGCCGGGCTGCGAAACACGAAATATACGCGTTGCGTGAAAGACGGACTCCAGGATCAAGGCACGCTCCCGGCCTTGAGCACTCCGGCCTGCAGTGCCGCCATGAGGAGCTCGGGGCCATGCGAGTGGCCCATGCCTTGCGAGGCGGCGAACGCACTGTGCTGCATGCGATAGAACATGCGGCCAACGACATCGCCAACGGCTGGCGCCGCCTTGTCTTGCGGGTTGTGCCGATGAATGGTCTTGCCCGATTTGATGGTCTCGAGCACGACGAGCTCCGACAAGGTTTCAGGATCGACCGCGGTGGGATCCTGCGACAGGATCACCAGGTCGGCTTTTTTGCCGGGGAGCAAAGAGCCTTTGGCGTGCTCCTCGAAGTGTTGCCACGCCGGCCAGATCGTCATGGCCTTCAAGGCAACCATGGGATCCACGCGCTGGTCGGGCCCCAGAATGTCGCCTGAGCGGCTGCGCCGCGTCACGGTGGCCGACAACACGCGCATGGAGTCGGGGAACGCCACCGGCGCATCATGGTGGGTGGAGAACATCATGCCTCTTTCATGGACCCAGCCCGTGGGAGAGATGTTATCGGCCCGGCGCGGCCCCACCGTGCGATCGCGATGCCAGTCGCCCCAATAAAAGGTGTGCATCGGGAACAGCGACGGGAAAATATCCAGGCGCTCCAGCGCCGCCACCTGGTCGCGCCGCAAGAATTGGCCATGAATGAGTACCGGACGACGATCGGCCTTGCCCCGCTTTTGCTCTGCCTGATGGACGGCAGAGATGAACAGATCCGAGGCGGCCTCGCCGTTGGCATGGGTGAGGATCTGGACGTCGTGATCAAAGGCCCAGGCCACGGCGTCGAATACTTGATCGGGAGTGACGGCGGAATAACCGCGATAGTCGGCACGGTAGCCCTGAGGTGGCCGATAGTAGGGCCTATCACGAAATGCCGTAAATCCTTGAGGCGAGCCGTCGATGGTGAGCTTGGCGCCGCCCACCCGAAAACCGTTGACATACTCACGGTTTGCCAACCTGGCGGTCTGCTCACGGTCGTCCATCACATCGACGTAGGCCACCACCTCGATCGGTATCCGGCCCTGGGCCGCCGCTTCTTTCATGAGCGGCACCAAACCGTGAGTGGCCCGCCCTTCCTGGCCCGTGGTGTAGCCATAACCGGCGAGCAACCGGGTGCCGGCGACGAACAAGGCCTGAGCCGACTGGGCGTCGAGCCGCCCGAATTGCTTGGCCAGGTGCCCAAAAAAGGCGGCCTCCTCAAGAACTCCATTGGGTTGCTTTGTTTCCGCTTCGCGTCGTATGACACCACCGCTGGGATCGGGAGTATCGGCCTGAATACCCAACAACTCCAACGCTTTGGAGTTGACGGCGCCAATATGCCCCGACTGATGGATGACCAGTACCGGCAGGTCGGTGGACACGACATCCAGGTCTTGGCGCGTGGGGTGGCGCTGCTCCGCCAACTGGGCATCGTCGTAGCCAAACCCCAGGATCATGCCGATGGATCTTGCGCGTTCGGCGTTCGATTGGTTCCATTGGCGTAGCGAGTCTTGCAAAGTGGCGATGCTATTCACGCCGCCGTCGGGGGGTGGCAGCAGATTGGCCGACAATGCTTGAATTCCGATCATGAAAGCGTGGCCGTGGGCATCGACGAAACCGGGCAGCAACGCCTGCTCACCGAGGTCGACCACGGCGGTCTCGGGGCCTTGGTGCTGGAGCACGCTGTCGCGGCTACCCACGGCGATGATGCTACCGTCGCGAATCGCGATCGCCTCGGCCCTGGGCTTGTCATCCGTCATCGTGAGGATGTGTTCGCCCACCCAGATCCGATCGGCGGGCGCAGCCACCCCAGCCGCCCAGGCGAGAGGTGTGACCAAGACGCCGGCCAGCGCCAGGGGGAACATGATTGGTGGAACCCACATGGATCTCTCCTTCAGAACCGTTTTGCTTGACGCCAAGCTGGCGTACAAACTCTCCGACCGCCTGCCGGAACTGTTTTGCCGCCCTTCAGAAAAGCCTCCGACCTCCCAACTCAGCTGCAACACACAACTATGCCAGCGCCAACCGGCATCATGTCAGTATCAAGCGTCTCAATCGTCTCGGTCGTCATGATAGAACAACGAGGCGTCGTCGACGAACACCATGCCTTTTCCGAATACCGTTCGCACCGGCAGGCGCACGCCTTGGCGATCGGCCTTAACGCGCAAACGGCTGAGAACCACACTCACCCGGTGTAAATCAGGACTGGCGGCATAGCCGAACAGCAGGTCGTGTATCAAGCTCTTGCTGCACAATTGATTGCGATGCCTCAGCAGCACTTCGAGCAACCGGGCCTCTTGCGACGACAGTTCAAGCCGTTCACCCGAAGGGCCGTGCAAACAGTTGTTCTGGAGTTCCCATTGTTTTGCCAGCGCGGGAGGCACCGCTTGCGTTGTCTGTGCCTGCAGGCGTTGCCAGAGTTGGGCGATGGCCCGCGCCAATGCCGCCAGGTTCAAAGGTTTGACGAAGTAAAAATCGGCGCCCAAGCCCAGGCCGCGCAGATGATCCTGGCGCCCTCCCCGGGCGCTGATCACGATGAGTCCGAAGCGGCGCAGTTCGCCCAGATACTCCAAGACACTGAAGCCATCCTCGCCGGGCAAGCCCACGTCGATCAGCACGATGTCCACCGGCCTGCCGTGCAGCAGCCGCCAAAATGCCTCGGCGCTCTCGACACCCCACGTGGCATAACCTTTGGCCTCGAGATAGAACCCGATCTCTTCACGGATATCGGCATTGTCCTCCACGATCGCAATCCGCGGCCGGGTGTCGAAGACAGGGAGTGTCATGTGGGTCTCACAAGAAGAGGCTCTGGCACGGGTAATCGAAGCTCGAAGCAACTGCCCTCACCCGCGCCAGGCAGCAAGGCCAGATCACCACCATGCGCTCGCGCGATCTGGCGCGCCACCGCCAGACCCAGCCCGGTGCCGGGAACTCCCCGAGCGCCGGCCTGCGCCGCGCCGCGCTGATAGCGCTCGAATATACGTTGAGCCTCTTCGGGCGCAACGCCTGGGCCTTCGTCCCTGACGAGGATCCGGATCTGAGGCAGCTCCTCGCCTCGGGCCAAACCATGATCGGACGACACCCGAGCACCCCACAGAACCTCGACCTCGACCGCGCCCATGGGAGCGTATTTCGAGGCGTTATCGAACAGGTTGGACAACGCGATTCGCAATAATCCCGGGTCGCCACATATCGGGATGCTCTGGGAGTCGTTCGACCGGAGCAAAACTCCATTGACCCGCAACCGCCAACGGTGGCCCTCAAAGCCGCCGACCACTTCCGCGGCTGAGCGGATAAGCCCCAACAAATCCACTCGCTCGCTCTGCAGCAGCAATTCCGCCCCATCCAGCCTGGAATCCGCCAGGCAGTTGTCGGTCAGTTGCGCCAGCCGGCTCTGCGCCCGGTCGATCTTGCCGTACCGACTCTCGCGCTGACCCTCGCTGAGCCCCGGCAAGCGTAGATTCTCGAGCGCACTGGCGATCACGGTAAGGGGCGTGCGAAACTCGTGGGCCACCATGCCCATGAACTGCCGCTGATGGAAGCTGGCTTCGCGTTCAATATCGAGTTCGCGCGTCAGCTGTTGTTTCTCACGCATGAGACGGCTTTCGTGGCGTACCCGGGATACCGACACCCAGGCGGCCAGCAGCATATTGGCGATCAGCACATACTGCCACAGGGCGTACACCAGACGATGGTAGGGCATCCACCCCATGAGGGACGCCAACGCCAGGAAGCCGGCGCTGACGTAGATGGCCGGCATCAAACCCAGCAGAACCGATGAGATGCCCCAACCATCCCGGCGCCAAAGCGGTATGGCCGACACGGCGAACAGCAGGGCCGAGACGGCGCAGATGACTCCCTGTATCTCCATGGCCGAACCGTAAAAGTTGAACGGGATACTGAGTTGCAACACCAGATTCACGCCGACGACGCCGAGGACGGCTTGATAGAGCCGTGGCCGCAGCGTACGGTAATCCAGGGATTCGGCGCAAAGCCATAGAACGCTGGCATAGGCCCATAAGGTCAGGGTCGCAGTGAGGTAATGTTGGGCCGATGGCCACCAAGCCGAGAACAGCCAACCGACAAAGCCTTGAACACAGGCCACCAACACATAAGTGAGCGAAAAGGCCGCCATGGCCCAGGCCAGCCGGCGATGCAACCAGGTGGCCATGAGTAGCGCGAGCCCGGTGGCAAATGCCGCGAGCCCGAAATAGAAGCTCCAGAACGCCGTACTCAAAGCCGATTGCTTGACGAAAGTCGCCACCGGCCAAAGCGAAAGATCCACCAGCACGGCGCTGCGGCTACTGGCACGCACGACCATTTCATAGAAGCCGTCGCCCGGGTCGGGTAGCCGCAATACCGGAAAGCGATAATCCAGATCATTGTCCTGGCGTGGGCTTAAGTCTCCCAGCTCGCGACGTTGCCAAGGCCCGGCGTCTTGCGCTGTCCCGACTCGCCGGTAAAAAACCGTCAACTGATCGACGAAGTTTGGTCCTACCTGCAACCAGCGCTCCTGGCCCTCGAAATGACTGGCGGGCAGCGTCAGGCGCAACCATAGCGTAGAACGGGAGTAGCCCAGCGATACGATGCGGTACGACGCGACCAGATCCTCGTCGGGCAAGGCGAGAAAGGCGTCGAGCTCCATCTGGCCGGTACGGTCTTCGTACCAGGTGAACGAGAAGTCGTCACCCAGAAACTGCTGGGCGTGAACCGGCTGAATCAATACCAGGGCCAGCAATAGGAACATCGCCACGCGTGCCCAGTGGCCGCTTCCTCTTGCCCACGGCGCGACGATGTGTGAGACGCGTTCGACTCCTGTGGCGGACAGACTGCCGAAGCGGCTTTTTGATTCTTGGCCGCTGCTGCGCTCCATGGTTTGGTACCGGCCCTCGCCTTGCCGCAGGTCAGAACTTATATTGCAACCCGACGCTGAACAAGTTGTACTTCTGGCGCCCCAGGCTGACATCCCAAGGGTCCGTCGGCAGGTGCGGGGGAAGCGTTTCACCGAAAGTGTAACGGGTGGAGCTGATCGAAAGGTAGCGGTATTCGGCGAACAAAAACAGGTTTGTGGTCAGCTCTCCTTTCAGGCCGGCCTTGAACTGCATCGCAAAGGCCGAGTCCGAAGCGTCTGGATTGGAATCGAAGTGGTTGATGCCGGGCTCGTTGGGATTTGCGGAATCGGCGCCCTTGATGGACATACGCGCCACGCCCACGCCAGCCCCCAGATAGGGAAAAACCTTGTTGGAATATGGCGTTTGAAAAGTAAAAACCGCGTTTGCCAGCAGTACGCTGGCCCTCATGGGCAAGGTGACGTATTGCGTTCCCAAAACGTGGGGGTCGATCGGCAAGCCGCCGCTCAGCGAATGCTTGCCGATATAGATACCTTCCAGTTCAACAGCGGGTTTCAGGCCCCATTGTGTCTGGCCGAGGTTCAAGCGGCTCCATTCATAACCCGCCTGGATGCCACCCAATGCCACATCTTTGCTGCCGGCGCGGCCATCCGCATCGACGGCCACGCGGCGGCCCAAGGGGCCCGGCAGGTAGAACCCGCCTTGTTGCCTCAGGCTGCTCGACGAAGCCGAGCCGATGCCACCGAATAGCCCCAGGTAGGGACCTTGCTCGCTACCGGCATCAGCCGCCGCGCACGCACCTGCCCCGAAAGCACAGAAGAGCGCCAATAGAAATTTTGACTTCATGCGTAAGCCCTCCTCTGGGATCAAGTGTTTCAATCTATCACGTTCGCTTCGGTTATTTGAGCAGATTCATCGCGGTTATTCACCCCCTGCGTACGACGGACACCTTGCGGCACCGGCAGAGAGTCGTCACGCCTGGTTTCTTCTTTCCCATTGATGACATACCAACCAGTCGGTATCTTTCAAGCATCAGACTCATGGAAGCACAGATGTCACGCACCGCCGTAAAACCCGATGCCAGGGCCAAATTGCTCGACGCCGCACTCCTCCTCATCCGCAGCAAAGGCTACTCGGCCACCACGGTCGATGAGCTTTGCGCGGCTGCCGGCGTCACCAAGGGCGCGTTCTTCCACCACTTCAAGAGCAAGGACGAACTGGCGGTGGCGGCGGCGGAGCATTGGTCGCAAACAACGGGCGCCTTGTTCGTCACCGCGCCCTACCATGAGCATGCCGATCCGCTGGATCGCCTTCTGGGGTATGTCGCGTTTCGCAAAACGCTTTTGCAGGGCGATGTTCCGGATTTCACCTGCCTGGTGGGAACCATGGTGCAGGAGGCTTATGGTACCGCTCCCGCCATTCGCGAAGCCTGCGCGCGGAGCATCGCCGGCCACGCCGCCACGCTAGAAGCCGACATTCAGGCGGTCATCGATGCGCGTGGCCTTTCACCCGACTGGAGCGCGGCGTCGCTTGCGCTGCATACACAGGCCGTGCTGCAGGGCGCTTTCATCCTGGCCAAGGCCAAGGGCGGCGCGAGCGTGGCGGCCGACAGCATCGATCATCTTTATCGCTATCTCGAGCTTCTGCTACGGCCCGCCCAGGGCCACTCAACCCGCTGACACCCACGCAAGGAGATTGCCATGCCGCATCATGTTCAATTGCATCGCGTTATCGCGACCAAACCGGAGAAGGTGTACCGCGCCTTCGTCGAGCCGGATGCCATCGCCAGTTGGCTGCCACCCTTTGGCTTCCTTTGCACCGTCCACCAACTGGATGCCAGGGTAGGCGGCAGCCATCGCATGTCGTTCCGCAACTTCACCACCGGCGATAGCCATTCTTTTGGTGGTACTTATCTGGAGCTGACCCCGGGAGAGCGGCTGGTTTATACGGATCGCTTCGACGATCCCAATTTGCCAGGCGAGATGACAGTCACGGTAACGCTGAAGGCGGTATCGGTTGGCACGGAGCTGCACGTCCAGCAGCAAGGGATTCCCGACCTCATCCCGCAGGAAGCCTGCTATCTCGGCTGGCAAGAATCTCTCCAAAAACTCGCCAGACTCGTGGAACCCGAAATCGCTCAATAATTGCCTGCCACAGGGACCTGAAATCCGCCACAGGAGCACTTATCATGACCACCTCCGTCATCACCGTCGAGACCCGGATCGCGGCGCCCGTCGAGCAAGTCTGGAAGGCCTATACCACACCGGAAGAGATCGTACGGTGGAATGCCGCTTCCGACGATTGGCACACCGTGTCGGCGGCCGTGGATCTGCGCGCAGGGGGCGCTTTCTCTTCACGCATGGAAGCCAGGGACGGCAGCATGGGATTCGATTTTGCCGGTATCTACACCCGGGTCGTGGAACATGAATTGATCGAATATTCCTTCGGCGACCGTAGCGCCCGGGTCGAATTTTCTCCGGTCCAGAGCGGTGTACTGGTGCGCGTGTCATTCGAGCCGGAGCAGGACAACACCTTGGAGCAGCAGCGCATGGGGTGGCAGGCGATTCTCGACAACTTTGCGCGCCATGTCACCCAGGCCTCGTAATCGCCCTATCCCGAATGGTGCCCAGCACTGCAGGACGAGCCGGGCATTTTCGGTGCCCTGGAAAGGATGGAGTCGGCGGCGGGAAATAAGGAAAGGACGGCGGGACGTTTCAACCGAACATCGCCTGCAAGCTCGAGATCAGCATCCCCAGCCCCGATAGCACCAACAGCGCGCAAACGGCGTTCCGGATTGCCTTCTTGGAGAACGGCGCGGGCCGATTGGCGTTCAGTGCCGTGACCATCAAAGCGACCGGGATCGCCTCGAGGGTTAGCAAGAGGGATAGCGAGCTGAAGTTGCCGGTGAACACGATTACCACCATTCGCAGCAACGCACCCGCGGCGAAGCTGAAGATGAGCGATTCTTGTATGCGCTCGAGCGGCCATGGCTGCCGATAGACGGCGTAGACCAGGGGCGGGCCCGCGGCGGCGAACATTCCGCCCAGCACACCCGAAAGCGAGCCCACGAAGGTGAAGTAGCTTGCGCTCGAGGTGCTTTTCAAGGGCGAGGCGGCGCGCCACAGTAAGAGGGCGCAAGCCACCACGCTGAGCCCAAGAACCAGTCTGAGCACCTGATAGGCGCTGGCCGCGAGAAATGTCACGAGCGCTATGCCCACCACCACGGTAACCAGACTGGCGGCAACCGCCGGAAGTATCGCTCGCTCGATGCGCGCGGTTCGTCGGCGATAGAAGAACATCAAAGCGTTCACGACGGAGAGCGCCGTTACCGCGTTGACGGCGTCGGGCAGTGGAACCAGATCGATGGTTCCGACCAGTCCCAAGAGGATGAGTGCAAATGCAAACCCAGTCAGGTTTTGCACATAAACAGCAATCGCGACGAAGACGATGAACGACAAGTGGGTCAGCATGCTTCGGGCATACACTAACGCCCACCAGGCGCCAGCATGGGCAGCCGGCGCTCGATGGTCTCCAGGAAGCTCCTGGCCGCCCGGGTCAGCGTACGTCCACTGGGATAAATGGCATAAATGTCCACCGGGGTTGAATGCCACTCAGGCAGAACCCGGAGCAGGGTCCCGGCGGCGATATCGTCGGCACACAAGGCCGACGGCACCTCGGCGACCCCCAGCCCCCGCCGCGCCGCGGACAAAAGCGCGGAGAGCTGCGTAGTGGTAATGCGCGGTTTGAACGGAATGGCCACCCGCTCCGTGCCGCGCCGCAGGCTCCATCGCCAGGAGGACGCCTTATTGCCGAAACCGACGCCCGGCAGCGCCTGCAGATCATGAACATCCAGGGGCTGACCATGCGTAGCCAGCAAATGTGGCGCCGCCACCAGCATGAAGGGGTCGCTGAGTATCTTGCGCGCCACGACATCGGCATTGGCCAACGACACCCGGCTGGCATGAATAACGAAATCGGCCGCGATACTGCGGGGGTCGAGAATCTCATTGGACTCCTCGATATGCAGCGTGACGTTCGGCGCCGCCGCCATGAAGTCCAGGGCAATGCGCTCGAGCGCCAGTTCCCCGAGCATCGGTGGCCACGCCACGTGCAGCGAGCCGCTGGGAGTATCCGCCATACGATCCGCCATCTGGAATATCTTCTCGGCTTCGCGCGAGACACGAATGGCTTGCTGGTAGCACTCCCGTCCGAAGTTGGTCAGCACGAAGCGCCGCGGGCTTCGATGGAACAGGGGCGAGCGCAATTGCACCTCGAGAGCTTTCAGCCGCCTGGCCAGCGTGGATTTGGGCAGGCCGAGCGCACGCGCCGCGGCGGATAATCCGCCGTGCTCCACGACTTGCTGGAACAGGAAGAGATCGTCCAGGCCTTTCATGATTTTCGTTCCGTTTACGGATCAATAGCGTACCTATATTAGTACGAAATATCAGGCCCGCCGATGATAGGATTCCTGCCAGGAGGAGAGTGATATGAAATTTTGGCGTATCCGTCTAGTCGCTTTGATCGCGGGCCTGGGCCTTTCGGTTGGTGCAAATGCGTTTCCGGATGGCCCGGTGCGCATCGTCGTGCCCTACCCGCCCGGTGGCGGGGTCGACACCCTGGCCCGGGCCTTTGCCGACCGCCTGGGCAAAACCTGGGAGCAACCGGTTGTCGTAGACAATCGGCCAGGCGCCGCCACGATCATCGGTACCAATCATGTGGCAAAGGCAAAACCCGATGGCTTGACCTTGTTGTTCACCAGCGACTCGGCCATCACCAGCAATCCGCACCTCTATGCCGAGCTCCCGTTCGACCCGCTCCAGGAGCTCGAGCCCGTGACGCAGGCGGTGGCCGTTCCGCTGGTGGTGGTGGCCCACCCCGGGCTCAAAGCGCAATCCATGCAAGACTTGGTGGCACTGGCCAAAGCCCGCCCCGGCGAGCTCAACTACGCGTCCTTTGGCGATGGCAGCCAACCCAACCTGATGTTTGAAACCCTGCGCGTTAACTCGGGGGCCGAGTTGACGCAAATCCCCTACAAAGGGATCGCTCCCGCGCAACTGGCCACCTTGTCGGGCGAAACCCAGCTGACACTGGGTGGAGCGCTTTGGGTCGATTACTTCAACACGGGCAAGCTCGTCCCGCTGGCGATAGATCGCTCGGAACGCCTGCCTCAATTGCCCGGCGTGCCGACGCTGGCCGAAGCCGGGTTTCCGGAACTGCAGCTCAACTCCTGGTTTGGTTTTTTTGTTCCCGCGGGAACGCCACCGGAGCGTGTGAAGCAACTTCAATCCGCCATCGCGGAGGTACTGGAGCAAGCCGACTTCCGGGAAAAGGAGATCCAGAGCTTTGGGCTTTCTCCCGTTGGCAGTACGCCGGAGGCATTCAAGACTTTCGTGCAGGAAGATTACCGCCACAAGCAGACGATGATCGAGCAAGCCGGCATCAAGAAGATCCAGTAGCCCATCTCACGCGGTACCTGGCGGCGAAAGCCGCCGGCAGGCCGACGCGGCCATCGCGCGGCGGCTTTGGAATCATCGGCCGGTGGGAGGTCGACGGCCTCTCGCACCAGGACAACACATCCATCTTGAAGGAGTTTGACATGGCTCAGCCGAGCGGTGACATCGACAGCGTCAATCACGTGGGAATCGTGGCACATGATTTGGCGGCGGCAAGCCGGCTCTATGAAAGCCTGGGTTTTACGCTGTCCGCGTTGTCGGTGCATTCCGGCTCGACGAAGCCGGGAGAGCCGCCGCAGCCCATGGCCAGCGCCAACCGCTGCGCCATCTTCGACGACAACTATATGGAGCTGCTGGGCATCGTAAATCCCGGCAGAATGGATTGGGGTTGCGAGCGCTTTCTGGAGCAGTTTCAAGGCGCCCACGTGATCTGCTTCGGTTGCGGCGACGCCCAGGTGGTCGACACGCGCCTGGCGGCCGCGGGCGTCAAAACCTCGGGAGTCATCGCCCTGCAGCGCGACGTGGCAACGCCTGATGGTAGCGCCACCGCCAAATTCGATTGCGTGCATTTCGATCGCGCTACCGAAGGCTTGATCCAGGCTGCGCATCACCGCACGCCCGAATTGATTCATCAATCCCGTTATCGCACGCATGCCAATGGGGCAAAAGCGTTGAGCGAAGTGGTGCTTTGGTGCGCGGAACCGGCCGCCACGGCTACCGCCTATGCCCAATTGACGGGATGCCAAGCCACTGGCGATGCCGGCAAACACGAGATCCAATTGCCGAATGGCAACCGGCTGATCTTCGTTGGAACGCAAGAGCTGAAAGCCTTGTTCCCCAGTTCCTTGTTTCCTCCGCCACCCGCCATCGTCGCGGTGGGCTTTCACGTGGCTGAACTGGATGCCACGGAACGGGTGCTGAAGGCCGGAGGGTTCCGGGTCCAACGAACGGACGGGCGCCTGATGGTAGCGGCGGATGAAGCCCTGGGCGTGGTGCACTATTTCATGGAGCGTTAGCCAGCCGCAATTGGGGGCGTAAGCTATCCTTCGCCTGGCGGCCGGCCTTTTTTCGCCCGGCGCCAAGGCCCAACTCGTGAATCCCACCCTCACCACCCGCCATGTCCTCCTGGCGCTTTTGGTCGTCGCCATCTGGGGCACCAACTTCGTCGTCATCAAGGTGGCCCTCGCCCAGTTACCACCCCTGTTATTCGCCACGCTGCGATTTGCCCTGGCGGCGGTGCCACTGGTGTTGCTGGTGCGGCGCCCGGCGGTTTCGTGGCGCAATCTGGCGCTCTATGGGCTCACGATCGGGGCCGGGCAGTTCGGCCTCTTGTTCTTTGCCATGACTCGCTACATCTCGCCCGGCCTCGCCTCGCTGATCATCCAATCCCAGGTGTTCTTTACCGTGGGCCTGGCGCTGGCGATCAGCGGCGAACGCCTGCGAGGCTTCCAGATCGCGGCGGGGCTCATTGCGCTGGCCGGCGTCGCCATCATCGCCGGCAACACCGACGGCCAGACTACCGTGGCGGGCTTGTTGCTCACGCTCACGGCCGCTTTCTGCTGGGCGCTGGGCAATCTCACCAGCCGCGCGGCGGGGCGTGTGGACATGTTGGCCTATATCGCCTGGTCAAGCTTGTTTGCGGTACCGCCGCTGGCCGTCTTGAGCGTGGCTTTCGAAGGCTGGCCGGCGATTGCCGCCAGTCTCCGGCAGACCGATGCCCTGGGCTGGGCCGCCGTGGCATGGCAATCCGTGGGCAATACGATCTTTGGCTATGGCGTCTGGGCCTGGCTGCTCTCGCGCTATCCCGCCGCCACGGTCGCCCCCTTCGCTCTCCTGGTGCCGATATTCGGCATGGGTGCCGCCACCCTGCTGCTGGATGAACCCCTGCAATCCTGGAAGCTGCTGGCCGCGGGCCTGGTGGTCGGCGGCTTGAGCCTGAACTTGCTTTGGCCGCGCTATATCGGTTGGCGCTGAGCGGCTACGGCCTGGAAAAAATGTCAGCCGCCGGCGCTGGATACGCCGGGCTGCCCCATGGTGTCCTGGAGAACACCGAGGCGGGCCGGGTCGCTCGACTCGTCCGTGTGGGCGTAGGCCGCAAAGGTGAGCGCCGACAACATCAGCGCGATAAAAGCTATGTGCTTCATGTCATGGCCTCCTTGCATCGCTGAACACCAGCCCTGAACACTGCGGGCGCCCCGCGATGGGCGCGGCGCCCCCTGTTGGCACGCTCAAGCGCTACCGCTGCTGCCGGGTCCCGGAGTTGTCGGATGATTTGCTCTGGTTCCCTTTTTGCTGCGTCTTGTTATCCTGCTGCTGAGCTTGCTGTTGCTGTTTTTGGTTCGAGGCATTGGATGGGTTCTTTACCTCGCTCTTGCGCTGATCCTGCTTGTTCGCCGGCATGATGTTTCCTCAATGTCGTGTGTACGGTAAACGGGTTTCATTTTCCCGATATGAGATTCTCAACAATCGGCCAATTGCAGCCCCCCTGCTCGTAGCAACGTAATCCCGACCTCCGGCGCGGCCATCGTCTCCACCTGGTAAGCGTCGCGATAGCCTTCCTTTGCGGGTGCAGCGACATGCCGCCTGCAAACCATACGCGCTTGAGATATGCGTCTCCACGCCCACATTGCAACCAAACCCTGATATCGAAACGCCGCGCGGCCTCGATCTCCCGCTTTGGTTACCGACCCCGGTGAGCATATGCAGCGCCACCCCCTGGCCGCGGCCAGCCCTGGTCAAAACGGATAAAAAGTGTCACGACACACTTTTATGCGTTGTTGCAACTTGGAGCGTTCAAAAACTCCCGATAGCGCACCTTTGCCAACCGATCGCCTAAATGGCCGATGCGCCCGTCTCCTAGACTGGTGACTTTTGGAGAAACGCCGCCGTGCAACGCTTTATCGAACAGTGTCGCAAAGCGGGCGACGTTCTGGACATCCACGCCGAGGTGGATCCCGAGTTCGAAGCCGCCGCCATCACCGCCGAGGTTCAGGCCCGAGGCAACCAGATCGTCGTTTTCCATCGCGTGCGCGGCTACGACATCCCCGTCGTGACGAATGTCTATGGTTGCCGGCACCGTCTTGCCCGCATTTTGGGCGTTGCCGCCGGGGGCGGCGACAGCGTCAGCCAGGCTCTCAATCGCCACATCGAGAGCAGTGTCGGCAGCCGGTCGCCGGCCACGGCTGAAGCTTCGCAGTCCAGCGGACGGCAAGCCTGCCGCCTGTCGCAAATCCCCCTGCTGCGTTATCACGAAGAAGACGCCGGCCGCTACCTCACCGCCGGCGTCTTTCTGGTGCGTGATCCCGACAACGGGGTCCACAACCTCTCGTTCCATCGCGGCATGTACGTCAGCGACGACGAGTTGCGGATCAGCATCGGTCCGCGCCACGATCTCGGCCGCCTGCAGGCTCGTGCCGAAGCCCGCGACGCCGAGGTGCCGGCCACCATTCTGCTCAGCGCCAGCCCCGCCCTGTTCGTCGCGGCCTGCACCTCGATCCCTCCCGAAGCCGATGAGCTGGCGCTGGCGGCGTCGATCGCCGGCGCGCCGCTGGCCACCGCGCCGGCCCATACCCAGGACCTGGCGGTGCCGCTGGACGCCGACATCGTGATCGAGGGCCGCATCCTGCCTCACGAACGCCGACCCGAGGCGCCCTTCGGCGAATGGATGGGCTACTACATCGACGAGAAGCAGAGCCATGTGTTCGCGGTCGATCACGTCGAGGCACGGCCCGGCGCCATCGCCCACGGCTTGCTTTGCGGTTCCGCCGAAGACCTCCGGCCGCTGGAGGCAAGCACCGCCGCCCGCATCTTCAAGATGCTGAACCAGCAGTTCCCCGGCATCGTCGACGTGGTGTGTTTTCCCACCATGCTGTGCACCGTGATCTCGCTGCGTCCGGCCTACGAAGGCCATGCGCGCCAGGTCTTGCTGGCCGCCGTCACGGCGCACTTCATGTATAGCAAACTGTGCATTGTGGTCGACGACGACGTCGATCCCTACAGTCTGGAAGACGTGGTGTGGGCCTTCGTCACCCGTGCCCGGCCCGACCAGCGGGCCCTGGTGCTGGGCGACCTGCCGGGCTTTTTTCGCGATCCCCACAAGGATCACTGGGGCCGGCTGGCGCTGGATGCCACCATACCCTGGGGCCGCAATCACGAGTTCCGCCGCAAATCGGTTCCCGGACGCGACCGCGTCCGTTTGACCGAATTGCTCGCCGCTCAACCTTCGACATCACAGGAGTGATCTCCATGGCAACCGCCCGCCTTCCCGCCTGGTTCAGCCGCCTCGCCATCCTTGCCACCGGCCTCGGTGTGCTCACCGGCGGTACCGCGCTCGCCGCCTATCCAGACAAACCCATCCGGGTCGTCGTCCCCTTCAATGCGGGGAGTGGATCGGACAACGTGGCCCGCAAGCTCACCGGCATGGTAGGCGAGGCGCGTGGCTGGACCTTCATTGTCGATAACCGACCGGGCGCCAGCGGCACGATCGGCGCCCGCGCCGCCGCCGAAGCGCCCGCGGACGGCTATACCCTGTTCTACACGGGCAACACGACGCATGGCGCCAACTCCGCGCTATTCAAACAGCTGCCCTACGACCCGGTCGCCGACTTCGATCCCATCATCCGCGTAGGGGTCTTTCCCCTCGTCCTTCTCACCCGACCGACGCTGGAAGTCGCTTCCGTGACAGAGCTCACCGAGCACATGCGTTCGGCGGCGACGCCACTCACCTTTGCCGAAGGCAGCGCAGGCCCCCGCGTGGCCGCCGAGCGCTTCTTGCATGAAGCCGACGTGCCGGCAACCCACGTTCCGTACAAGAGCAGTCCGCAGGCGCTGGCGGACCTGATCGGCGGCCACGTGGATTTCACGTTTCTGGATACCGTCGCCGCCATGCCGATGATCCAGAACAACACTCTGCGTCCGCTGGCCCTGACCTCACGGCAGCCCATCGAACGCCTGCCCGGCGTCAAAACCATGGACGAACTGGGGTTCCCGGGCTTCGAGGTCCAGAACTGGAGCGCCCTGTTCGTTCCCGATGGCACGCCGGCGGATATCGTGCAGACTTTGCACGAAGCCTTCGCCTCGGCGATCAGCTCGGCCGACTGGCAGGCATTTGTGTCCCAGCTCGGCGCCTATGCCGACCTGCTGACTCCCGAGCAAACCGCGGAATGGGTGGCTTCGGAGATCAAGCAGTATCAGGAAGTGCTCGCTCGCGCGGGAGTGGTGCCGGAATAAGCATCACAGCCATGCGACGGGGTCGCACCACGTCCCGGACATGGCTTTGTCGCCGTCGCGTCTCCGAAGGCTTCGCCGCGCTTACCCTGGGGCCGCGTTCGCCAGCAAGACCCCAACCTCCTGCGCCGTCCGGACATCCGCGAACAATCCCGCCAGGTTCGATAAAGAGGCGATGTGCTCCTCGTCGGACCGGGCGGCATTGGCGTCAGCCACCATGATCACCTGATAGCCCAGCATATGCGCGTCGCGGGCGGTGGATTCGCAGCAGGTGTTGGTTGCAACGCCGGTGATGAGAACAGTTTCCACCCCTCGCTCCTGAAGCCTTTCGTGCAAGTTGGAACTCCCCTCGATGAAGGCCGAGTAGCGGCGCTTTTCGATTTGCCAATCGCCCTTCTTCCGGTCCAGCTCGTGCCAAAAATCGTACCCGGGCGCGCCGGGCGTCAAGGCGTCGGTCCAGGCGCGATACAGCGCTTCGGTGGTGAAGAAGGCACGAAATGGCGGCCACTCCTGTGCGACTTCCGCTGAGCCGTTCATCTGGATCCACGCCACCACGCCTCCATGCTCACGGACGGCCGCGGCCAGGGCATTGATCACAGGCACGATGGCGGCGCCATAAGGCGTATACCCTGGATAACCGGATTGCAGCCAATTGTTCTGCATATCGATCACCAGCAAGGCCGTGCGGGCGGGATCAAGCCGGTCGAAGATGTGTGGCCGGGAGCGCAGCGCCATTCGGCTGCGGACGGCGGGCAGGATATCGAAGGGATGTCGCATGGTGTATGGCTTGCGTTTCAGATCTTAGAAAAGGATCGAGATTCCCTCGTAGGCCGTCTCGCTATCGATGAGATCAATACGCTTGCCGGCGATACGAAAACCGTGGCTTTGCTTCGTCAGGGTATGAGTGGCCACGCCCGAGAAACTGCGCGCCGGGCGTTGGCGTTCGCCGGCCATGGCGGGCCGGACTTCGCTCAAGTGGAATTTGGTACGGCAAACGACCTGATCGCCGGTCGTTCGCACGATCCGGGGCATGCCAAGTAATCGGCAGGTGCGCGACGCGGGCTCCTGGGTGATATTGCGCCGGTCCTCCAGCTTTTTTACCCGTGCCGCGAGCGCCACGTAAGCATCGTAGATGTAGGAGGGTCCGGCCTCCGGCGCGGACTGATCGGGCGTAACCGGCACCCAGTAGTAAGCATCGGCATGAAACAATGCCAGCCACTCCGCAAAGCGCCGCTCGTCGAGCAAGTCGCTTTCGTGAGCCAGAAAGTCGACGATCGCGGGCAATAGCCCGTGCTGTCCCGGGATCCCGGGACCGGAATCCTCTTGCCGGCTATCTGGCGAATCCGTCTCAGCGGCGGGAGCGAGGTTCGATCCTCGCGGTGGTGGAGAATGAGAGTCGCGCCGTGGCGGTGCAGAATCAGGCATGGTCGGGTGCTTCCAGATAGGCGAGCCAAGTGCGATATTGATTGCGGATGAAGGCCTCGCTGGTGGCTCGAACCTGTCTCGCGGACTCGTCGGAGGAAAAGTCCTCGTCCAACCCGCGAGTGATCGGATGCCAGCCTGTGAGATGACGATAGTTGGCCTGGATGCCTTCGTAGATTTCCAGGTCGTCGGTGATCACGGGCGACATGGCTGAACTGGAGCCGTTACAGTAGCTGCGCGCGCTATCGTAGGTGCTCTCGGGCGCCCCCACGAGCCCGAAGCTTAAGGTGACCACCTCGGTTTCGTCCGGCGCGATCGGATACACCATGCGCACCACTTGATAGCGGGCATGCCAGACGGCATTGGGATACAACAAGCCCAGGTGCTTATCGTTGCCGGCCGCCAGCCCCCGTGGCGGTGTCCGACCATTCGCGGTAAAGGAGTCGGCCAGCGCCGACGCGACCTCGTCGGGATAGGCGGTGGGCATATGAGCTTCAAAGTAACTATGGCCATACCGACCCAGAGTCATGCGCAGACCTTGGAAAAAACTGATGGGCTTGCCATTGGCCATCATCAGGCCGATCAGCGGATCGCCGCCTTGCTCGGGGGTTTCGGCCACGAGATCACTGGCGATCCGGGCGGCCACCGCGTGGGCGAACCCGGCATGGATGGTGTCGTTCAGGTTCTCGAAGGTCAGCTTCCAGTTGCCGCGATAGCGATGACGAAGAATGGCGGGCTTGCATTGCAGTTCATGCTTGGGCGAACGTTCGACAAGATCGTCGATGACGTCCCGGATCGGGCCGAGGAATTCCTCCAGGCTCGGGCCCGCCGCCTTCGTCCGTACGAACAGGAAACCACGATAGCTCTCTTGCGCTTCCAACCGGCGCAAGCGCGGAGGCGCGGCGCGAAACGCCTCGGGATACTCGTCGATGGCAGGCAGCGATAGGAACGCGCCATCGAGCTGAAATGTCCAGCCATGGTAAGGGCAGCTGATCGACGGCCAGCCCACGCCGGCCTGCGCCCTCAGGCGGGCGCCCCGGTGGGGGCAGGCATTGTAGAACGCATGCAGCTTGCCGCTCCGGTCGCGCACCACCAATACCGGCCTGCCCGCCGCCGTCGTCACGAAATGGTCGCCGGCCTCCGGCGCCTGGCTCTCGTGTCCTATCAATAGCCAGGCTTTGCCAAAAACATGGCGCATCTCGGCTTCAAAGATACCCGGGTCGGTGTAGACGGCGGAGTGAATCGCCTGGCGAGTGACCAGCGTGCGCGCGGCAACGGCCGGTTGCGCGGGGCACGCAGCGGTTTCAGGCTGCGTCATGATGGAAGACATTACTGAGCCTGGATACCCTGTTTGTGGATCAGGGAAATCCAGTAATCCTTATCGGCGTCGCGGTAGCGCTCCATTTCTTGCGTGGTGCCCGCGGGCACTCTCAGGCCGAGATTGGTCTTTTGCAACCATGCGGGTGATCACGTCGCTGGCTCCACCGGCACTGGTGCCGACTACCCAGGTGATGGGTTGTGAAGGATACTGGCTCTCGGCCCGAATCCCGCCGGTCGCGAAAGCGAACAGGACGCCGGCGATACAGGCGAGGGCAAAAGGCTGATTCAATCTGCGCATGGATGTCTCCGTTGTTCAAGCATCGAATAGGGTTGACGCCGCTTTGCCGGCGGCCGCCTCGAGGTGCTCGAGCACGGCCCGGTTGAAAGCCTCGGGTTGGTCAAGGTTGGAAAGATGGCCGGCCTGCGCCAGCGTCGTCACGCCGGGCAGTCCCAAGCGCTCGGCCAATTGCCGGGAAGCCGCTGGCGGCGTCACGGCATCGTGCTCGCCCACCAGAACCAGCGTGCGTACCGGCGGGCGCCCCGCCGGCAAGGGGTTCTCGAAATCGCGCACGGCTTCAAGGGCGCGCAGGCAAGAGGCCGGGCGCAGTTGGGCCATGCTGGCCCAGGCTTCCGCATAGGCGGGGCTGCGGGTTCCCCGCCACACCAGCGCGGGCGTCAATGCATCGGCAAGTTCGGCCATGGGTGTTCCCCTTTGCATCATGGCCGCACGGGATTCGTAGAAAGCGTCGGCTTGTTCAGCGCCAATGGCCGCCCGCAGCGACCACGCCGTATCCGCCAGCACCAGCGAAGCGATCCGGCGTGGAAAATCCGCCAGGCATTGCAGGGCGATGAATCCGCCCATCGAAAGCCCAACGATATGAGCGCGATCGATGCCGGCTTCGGTCATCAGCCGCAGGAGGTCGGCGCTGAAGTCTCCCATGGCGATGCCGTGCTCCCCATCCTCGCTATCGCCATAGCCTCGCAGGTCGGGTGCCACGACGCGATAATGCTGGGCCAGGCTGTCCATCTGCGGCAGTCAGTTCGCCTTGCATCCTCCCACGCCATGCAGGAGAATGACCGACTCGCCCTGGGAGAACTCCGCCGTTCGCTCAATGAGGTCAATGCGCTGGCCACTCGCGGCAATAGCAAGGTCATCCTCGGCGGCGGCATTGTGGTCAAGTACCTGCTACCCGAAATCCCTCGAACGCTGCGCGGCCACGGCGCCTCGTTGCAACTGGAAATCGTGGAGATGTTGCGAGCCCCGCTCCTGGCCGCCTTGATGAACGGCGAGGTCGATATCGCCGTGTGCAGCGCCGACGACAGCCATGTGCACGGCCGTGTCCAGCTCCCTCTGCTGGAAGACGAAATGACGGTGGTCGCCCACCGCGGCCACCCCTTGTTCGCATCATCCCAGGCGCTCGATCTCGGCTCCCTGGCGCCCTATCCCTGGATCCTGCCGCGCGCCGACGAAATCGAGCGCCATCAGCTCGAGCTCGCGTTTCTCAATGCGGGCCTGGCGCGGCCCGACGTCCGGATCGAAACCACCTCTGTCTCGGTCATGGCATCGATCATCGGCATGGACGAAGGGCTGAGCTACCTTCCGCGCCGGGCTTTGCTCATGGACCGCACCTTGCATGAGCTGCGGCCCGTGCCGGTGTCCCTGCCATGGCGGCCGCGCCGCGTCAGCCTGTTTCATCGGGAGTCCAGCCTGGATCTCGACCATATCCACTGGGTCGTCGAGGCCATCCAAGGCGTGGCGCGGCAGTCAGCCTAGGGCCTGTCGGCCCCAGGCGCCGGCGCGAGGCCGATCCATGGGCGTGGCCGACGCGGCGTCCCGCCGGCTTTATGAACGGTTATCGACCTTGGGTGCGCGCGGCGTCCGGCTGCCGGGATCCCAGAGGTCCTCCGGTTCGATCCCCGGAGGGACGGTGCGGTCGGCTCCCATCCGGTTGGGATCTTCCGGCCGGTTATTCAAGCTGCGAGGCGGCTTGTCTTTCGCCGGAGCCTCCGGCTTGCCGTCTCGGTTTGGACTCGGTGCTTTGCGAATCATGGGCGTCTCCCGCCTTGGCGTCGCCCGACGGGGCGAAACTCGCCGGCTTGACGCTCGGCGCAGCAAGCGCCGTGCCCGGCGGCTCTTGCGGGCACACCGCTTGCTATCCCCGAAAGCGTGTCCATTTCGAGAGAGGCATCCATGGATCTGAACTGGTCGGAAATGTTCTTGTTTTCGATGTCGCCGCTTGAGCTCATCATCCGGGGCAGCATCATCTACTGGTTCATCTTCTTTGTGCTACGTGCGGGAGGCCGCCGCGATGTCGGCTCCCTGGGGGTTGCCGATATGCTGGTGCTGGTGCTGATCGCCGATGCCGCGCAAAACGGCATGGCGGGAGAGTATCAGTCGATCACCGACGGCATGGTGCTGATCGCCACGATCGTCGGTTGGACGGTGATCATCGATCGCGTGACCTTCTTCTTTCCCTCCGTGGCCAAGTTCTTGATCCTCGAACGGGTTTGCCTGGTGCGCAACGGCGAGCTGCAGCGGCGCAATCTGCGCCGCGAGTACATCACCGTCGACGAACTGATGGCCGAGCTGCGCCTGAAGGGAGTCGAAAGTCTCGAGCAAGTCCGGCGCTGTTACGTCGAGGCCGATGGCAATATCAGCGTACTGCGCCGGGATGAAGGCGAACAGCCCTCGTAGCGTGCCTTCAGGAAGGGGCGCCGCGGGCCGCGGGCCCTTGTCCCGAATCCAACTGCCGCTCAGACGGGAACTGCTGCTCCTGCGCGGCATAGGATTCCAGCCTGTTGTAGAGCGTTTTGGGACAAACGCCGAGCACCGAGGCGGCGAGCTTCTTGACGCCGCGGCATTGATCCAGGGTGGCAAGTATGAACCGCCGATCGGCTTCGGCCAGGGTCAGGCCCACCGGCACGGTGACCGTCCCCATCTGGGCCAGCAACGGACTCTCGACCATCCCGCCGTCGGTTTCCAGCCCCGAGGATACCCGCAGCGTCAGCGTGTCGCCGTCGGCCATGACGAAAGCACGGCTCACATAATTGCGCAATTCGCGCACGTTGCCGGGCCAGTGATACTCCTCGAGCTGCTCTTGAATCTCCGGCGCGAAGGCCTTGCCGCGGCCGTGATCCTGATTGAGACCGGCAAGAAACGCCTCGGCCAACAAAAGTGCGTCTCCGTCGCGCGCCCGCAGCGGCGGCAACTCGATCGGAAACACGGCGAGGCGATAATAAAGGTCCTCGCGCAGGCGTCCCTCGCGGACGGCCTGTTCCGGCGAACGGTTGGTAGCCGCGATCACGCGCACATCACATTCCGCCCCCTTGGGATTGCCAACGCGCATGAACTGACCGGTTTCCAGCACCCGCAGCAGCTTGACTTGCAGGTCCATCGGCATCTCGGTGATTTCATCAAGGAACAGCGTGCCGCCGTCGGCGCGCTCGAAGTAACCTTTATGTTGACGGTCCGCTCCGGTGAAGCTGCCGCGTTCGTGGCCGAACATCTCGCTTTCGATGAGATTGGGTGCGATGGCTCCGCAGTTCACGGCAACGAAGCTGGCCTTGTGCCGCGGGCTCATTTGGTGGACGGCCTCGGCGGCGAGCTCTTTACCAGTGCCGCTCTCGCCCACCAGCAGCACGCTCAGATCGGTGGCGGCGACACGCTTCAACTGTAGGTAAAGATCGCGCATGGCGACGGACTCCCCGATCATGCGGCCACAATGCCCGTCGCCTATCGAGGCGACCTGGTTTTCCCGGGCCACGCTGCTCAGGATGCTCTGCAGGCGTTCGAGGCATACGGGTTTGATGAGATAGTCGCGCACTCCCATGCGCAAGGCCTGCACCGCGTTGTCCACCGAGCCGCAGCCGGTCATGACCACGACTTCGCTGCCCACCGCCGTCGCGTTGCGGCAGACTTCCAGGCCGTCGCCGCCAGGTACGAACAAATCGGCCAATACGAGTTCGGGAGGACGCATGTCCAGTTGCAGCAGAGCTTCTTTGACAGAAGCCGCTTGGGCCACCGAATAGCCGCTGTCGCCAGCGATGTCGGCGAGGGTTTCCCGGATGGCCTTATCGTCGTCAAGAATCAGCAAGTGTGGCATGGCATCGTCTTCCTTATCGCTTGAGGCCGGATCCGTAGCCGCCTGGCTCTGTTGAGGGGCCTCATCCGTTTCCGGTCCCGATGGGTCCCCCGCCACCCTGGATAAGGGCGGCGGTATGGCTACCACTATGCCTGATCGGGATGCCTAATTCCGGCATCTACCGCCAACGCTTTCCCTTTATTGCATTTGATCTCAGCTTTGTGAGCACCACCGGCCGGAGCGGGAATTCGGCCTTCTGCACTGCAATATGGACACGAATTGATACCGGATCGGGTCTTTCGAGGACCCGGGCATGGCTATTGCTGGGACAGCCGGCGGGCCGCCCATGGCGTCCCCTTAAGGACTACAGGAGAGTCGACATGGCAGATCAGGACCGTACCCCCGACGAAACCGCCGACCATCAGCGGCGACTGCAGAGAGAGCAGGACCGGCGCGACGCGCGGGACTCGGGCCAGGAAAACGCCGGCCCGGCGCAATCCGGCAGCCGCCATCATCCCGAGCCGCCCTTGCCGCCACAGCATCAGCCAAAACCGGGACACGAAAGCCGGCTGGATCCCGCTCCCCAATACGAAGCGCCGGGTTACCGGGGCAGCGGCAAACTGGAAGGCATGGTGGCCCTGATCACCGGCGGCGATTCGGGTATCGGGCGCGCCGTGGCCGTGCTCTACGCCCGTGAAGGCGCCAACGTGGCCATCGTTTATCTCAATGAACACGACGATGCCAGGCAAACGCTGCAAGCGGTGCAGGCCGAAGGGGCCCGGGGCATCTCGATTGCCGGCGATGTGGGGGACCCTGATTTCTGCGCCGCTGCCGTGGAACGCTGCCGCAGCGAGTTCGGCCGTTTGGATATTCTGGTGAACAACGCGGCTTTCCAGGAACATGCGGAATCCCTGGAAGATATTTCCGATGCACGCCTGCAGGAAACACTGCGCACCAACCTGGGAGGCTATTTTTATATGGCCAGGGCCGCCTTGGCCGTGTTGCCGGATACAGGCAGTATCATCAATACCGGCTCGGTGACAGGCTTGCGCGGCTCGGCGCATCTGCTCGACTACTCCGCCACCAAGGGCGGGATCCATGCCTTCACCCGCTCCCTGGCCGCCAATCTCGCCAAACGAGGGATCAGGGTGAATGCCGTCGCTCCGGGTCCGGTGTGGACGCCCCTGAATCCCGCCGACCAGCCGGCCGAACGGATCCGGGAGTTCGGCAAGAAAACCCACCTGGGACGTCCCGCACAACCGGAAGAGATTTCACCGGCGTACGTGTTTCTTGCCGCGCCGTGCTGCTCCAGCTACATCACCGGCATCGTGCTGCCCATTACCGGTAACGCGGGTGATTGACGGTTACACGCGGTCGGGTGGCGCCACGGGGTCGAAATCCTCCCAGCGCCCCTGGCTCCAGCGGCCTTGGGCGCGCTCGACGTCCTTGCCGCCCGCTGCGCGCAGGATGCCGGCCACTTCCTCCTGTTTGTCGGGATCCACGCGCAATGCCAGCACGACGCCGGACCGCCGGACCTCGGGGCTGGCTTCCTCTTGGGTCACACCTGGAGCGGTTGCCAGGCGACGGCGGCGCCCGCTCATCCATAAGGCTCCGATCAAGGCCCCGATATAGGCGCCAACACCGGCGGCCACCACCACCGCCCAAGCCGAACCGAGAACGCCTGGCGCAAAGAAGCCCGCCAGGGTGGAAAGCAGAAGACCGAAGATGATGGCGCCCGCGGCGGCCGCCCATTGCGCGCTGCGCGCGTCGGGGTCGGCGTACTCGTCGCCACCAATGGGATATTGAGCATGGGCGCCGGGATGCGTGACGAAGAAGGTATGCATATCGGCTTCGGGAAACCCCTGCTGATAAAGACGGTTGGCGGCCACGCCGGCCTGTTCGAAGGTCTGGAATCTGGCTGCGATGATCAACGACATATGCGCCTCCTTGGGTTGCGCCGGGTGCGGGAGGTTCGGTAAAAACCGGACTTCACCCAGCCTTGCGCACGATGGCGAGCAAGTGGCGTACCCGGCGGCCCACAGGCCGGCGATTGGCAAAAACCATCCGCCAGCCCGTGCTGGCATCCCGCAGACGGCACCATCGCTCGCGCCAGCCCGGCACAGCGCGCAGAATCCGCCATGACTCTCCAAGCGCCGTGGCAACGGGGAGGCGCAGCCATGCCACCCACAAGGCATTGCGCGTCAGTAACCGGCGGCGCCCCGCCGCGTCGCGAGCCCGCGAAGGATGGTGATGGGCGGCGATGTCCGGAGCATAGAGAATCCGCCAGCCTCCTTCCAGCAGGTCGAGCGCCAGCAAGGCCTCTTCGCCACCGATGAATAAAGGCTGCCAGTAACCACCCGCGGCCTGGAACGCTTCGGCCCGCATGACGCACGCCCCGGCCATGAAGCCGATGAGCGCGGGGCCGATGTCCGGCTCTCCGGGCAGCGGGCTCTTGGCCATCGGCGCACAGGCGGGGTCCGGCATCGCCGCGGCGCCCACCATCACGCGCGCGCTCAGCACGGCAACGTCGGGGTGCTGCTCCAAGAGGCGCAGCGCCCGCTCGAGCGATCCGGGGAGCCAGCAGACATCATCGTCGCAGAAGGCCAGGTATTTGGCCTGCACCGCTCTTGCGCCAAGGTTGCGGCCGGCGGCACCGAGATTACCCGGCGCGCGAACCAGCGCCACCTCCGGAAAATCCCGACGTATCCGCTCCGCCGTGCCGTCGGAGCTGCCGTTGTCCACGACGACCAAAGGTATCCCCGGCACATTGCGTTGCAGGCCTTGCAGCGTTCCCACGACTTCTTCGCATCGGTTGTGAGTGAGGATCACCACACCCAGGCTCGCCGCGATCGGTGGCGAGTCCACCGGATCCGCGTCCCCGGTTCCATGACGCGGGGCGGGCCCGGCCGAGCATCCGGTACTCTGGGCTCCGCCGGGGGAACGGCGCCCGGGACGTGGCAGCGGCTCAGGCACGGGCGCCCTCCCCTGCTCGGCCACCGGCCGATAACGGCGGCAACAGACGCCAGTAGTGTTCCGGGCGGGCGTCGTCGCCCTCGCCGGGAGTCAGGCCCAGCGCCCGTAGCTGGCTGGCATAGGCTTTTACCGCACAAGCCTTGGCGGGTATATCGGCGCGCTCCGAACGCCAGGGAACGGCGCAGACTCCGGCCGCGGCCAGTTCGGCGAAACGTTGCCGCACCAAGCCGAGCTTGCGGCGATACAAAGCGTCTTCGTACGCAATGCAGACTCTGCCCAGCAAACCACATACCAATAAGCCGGCATTGCTGACGCGAACATGGTCGTCGTGAAACAGGCCCAGCGGCAGGAACACCTGGGTACCGCCGATCCGGGATAGGGTTTCGGTCAGGACGGCGACCAGCCCCTCGCCTTCGCCTCCGTATTGCTGGTCCAGCAGGGGCAACTGCTCGCCCCTCACGCCCAGGGTCTCCAGGGCACGCGCATTCTCGTCGTGGCGGGCGCGCATCGCGGCTTGCGGGCAATCGAAGCCACAACGCTGATCCCAGCTTGGCGTCCGGATGCCTTCGGGCGGCACGCCGGCAAATACGGTCAGCACCACAGCCTCGGGATGCCGGGCAAGATAGGCTCCGCAACTGAATACAGCATCGTCGAAATGCGGCGACAACACGATCGTCTCCAGGGTTTGTGGCATCTCTTCCTCCATGTTTGCGGCGCCCTGCCCGACAAGCCCGGTTTCAGGCGCCTGATCAGCTGGGATTGCTCGCCTGCTCGACGTCGGGCCACGGGCGGGAGGCCGCTTCCGGCGTGGCATCCTGCGGTCGCGAGAGCGTCGCGAGATGGTGGGCGAAATAGCTCATGGTGCGCCCGATCCCTTCGCGCGGCGCGACTCTGGGCGTCCAGCCCAGCCACTGCTGCGCACGCCGGATATCGGGACGCCGCTGCACCGGATCGTCCGCGGGACTGGGGCTGAACACCAAAGGCACCGGATTTCCCGTGAGCTCGCGCACCAGGTCGGCCAATTCCAGCATGCTCAACTCGGTGGGATTGCCGAGGTTCACCGGGCCATTCACTTCCGGCCCGCTTTCCATCAAACGCAGCAAGCCGTCGATCAAATCGCTGACATAGCAAAAAGAACGCGTCTGGCTACCCGTGCCATAGACCGTCAGCGGCTCGCCGCACAGGGCCTGAACCAGGAAGTTCGACACGACCCGGCCATCGCCCAGCGCCATGCCCGGACCATAGGTGTTGAAAATGCGTGCCACCCGCACCTCCACGCCTTCCCGTTGCGCATATTCCCGACACAGGGTTTCCGTGCAGCGCTTGCCCTCGTCGTAGCATGCCCGCGGCCCGATTGGATTGACATGTCCCCAATACGATTCGGTCTGCGGATGCACCTGCGGGTCGCCGTAGACTTCGCTGGTCGACGCCTGCAGCACGCGGGCGCCGGTACGCCGCGCAAGCTCCATCACCTGCAGGACACCGACCACGCAGGTTTTGACGGTGGCCACCGGATCGGCCTGGTAATGCGGCGGCGAGGCGGGGCAGGCCAGGTTATAGATCCGGTCGAGCCAGTCCAGCTCGATAGGCTCGGCCACATCCTGCTGTATCACTTTGAACCGCCCGAGCGCGGGCAAGGCGCGCAGATTGCGCCTGCTGCCCGTCATGAAGCTATCCAGGCAAATCACCTCGTGCCCCTGCAACAATAGCTCGCGGCATAAATGCGCGCCCAGGAAGCCCGCGCCCCCGGTCACCAGAACCCGGGATGGGGATTGATCGGTCGTCTTCATCATGCCTCCATCACGGCGCGTAGCGCCGCCGTCCATTCATTGACGAAGCGCTCCATGCCGAAGCGCCCCAGGGCGGTGGCGCGGGCGGAATCGCCCCAGTTCGCCGCCAGCCCGGCATCTTCTTGCAGCGATCTCGCGGCCTCGAGCCAGCGTGACTCCCGCGTATCCACATAGCCGTTGCGGCCGTTCTCGACCACACTGGCCAGTTCCGTGGCGGCGAAGCCCACCACCGGCAGGCGGCAGAGCATCGCCTGCACCAGGGAGAGTCCCAGGCTGGCGTAGCGGATGGGCGTGAAGAAGTAGCGGTACTCCGCCATCACGCCCGCGACCTGCCGGTTGGCCACCTCGCCCAGGCCCCCGAGCGCCTCGCTTTGCATGCCGATCAAATCGAGCGCCACCGATGCCCGGGCGCGTTCGAAAATGTCCAGCCCCAGCCGGCGGCCACGCCGGCCGAGATGATTGATGACCACCAGCCCCCTGGGCTGCCGCTGGTCCGGCCCCGCGCCCGCGTCCGGCACGCCATGCTCGATGACACGTTGCGCCACGCCGGGGGCCTGCCACATCGTGGCATTGAAATGCGTGACATGCACCAGCAAGCCTCGCGGATGCCGGAAGGGATGCCAGCTCTCCGTCGGCGAGGGCTCGGGGGGGTTGTGCTCCACGTAGACGCAAGGCAGCGAGCGCTGCTCAGGCCCAAGCAGCTCGGCCGCGTCGGCCAGATTGGCTGTCGACTGATAGACGACGGCGTCGAGCCGCATCGCGCGCAGCGCTTGCGGCGCCGCCGTGCGGACGTTGGCCGGCCAGTCCAGATGCGGGGTGGGCAGCGTATATCCGGCCCGGCCAGCCTCGGCCACCGGAACGATCCATTCAACGGGAACGTGACTCAAGGCGTGCAGATAATTGCCGTGCACGTTCCAGATCAGCACGCGTGGCGTCTCAGGCATGTCTTACCTCATCCAGCAGCGGATAGGCGCGAGCCAGCAAATGAGCGGCAGTGATCGCGGTGGCGCATTCATGACCGGTGGGGCAAACGCGATGTGCGCAAGGCCTGCACGGCGCCGGGGCCGCCAGCACCGGATGCAGCGCGCGGTTCAAGGGCGCCCAGCGCTCGGCATCGCTGCCGCAGGCAACAATGACGCTGGGGGCGCCCACGGCCGCCGCCACATGGGAAACACCGGTGTCGTTCGATATCAGCAGGCGTACCTGGCCCAACAATGCCGCGAGCACGCCCAGGCTGGTGCGGCCGCAGAGATCGACCGGCGCCCGGCGGCATTGCGCGGCGATGTCGGCCACGATGGAGGCGTCGTCGGCGGCGCCGGTCAAGGCGATCTGCCAGCCGTCTTGCATCAGGGCGTCGGCCACGTGGGCGAAGCGCTCGGCGGGCCAGCGCCGGGAGGCCAGCCGCGCGCCGCCATGCAGCACGATGGTGCGCGCCGGCGCCAGGCCATGCTCCCGCAGCAGGTGCCGCGCGGCGGCGATCTCGTTGGCCGACACCGGCAGTTCCAGGGTTTCGCTGGGAACGGGAAAGCCCAAGTGGCGGATCAAGGCGGTGTACCGGCTGGGCTCCGGCAAATGGTCCGGCCACGGCAGGCGCCAGCCCGGCACCGCCTGGCTGGCATGGGGCACGAAGCCCGCCCAGTGCCGGGCTCCCAGCCGTTGCACGATGTCGTTGGACTGCGCGCCGCTGCCATGGATTTGCAGCGCCAGGTCGAAACGGCGCGCCCGCGCCTCGGTGTAAAAGGCCGGCAGCTCCGGCTCCCGCGCCGGCTGCTCCGGAAAGGCGGCGATCCCCGGAAACACCAGCAGATCGTCGATATAGTGGGCGAAGCGCCGTACCAGCTCGCGGGCGCCCGGCAAGCCCACCAGGCTGACATGCGCCCTAGGATAGGCTGCCCGCAGTGCCCGCAGCGCGGGTATGCAGCACAGCAGATCGCCAAGTTGCAAGACGCGCAGCACGGCGATGCGGTGTACCGGCTCGCGCAACGCGGCCAGGGTGGCCGGGCGCGTCCCGGGCAGCGCGCAGCCCAGGCCACGCGCGGCGCCATCGCGCCGCGCCGGCTGGAGGGCGGGCCGGGTGCTCATGGAAACCTCGGTCCGAAACGCGCCATGCCCACCAAGCGCCAGCCAATGGATAGCAACGGCACCAGGGCCGACGTCAGCGCGAGATCGAGCCGGTCACGGATGCGGGACGAAGTGCCCTGCGCGCGGCGGCGAAAAAAGATCGCCGTCAGGACCAGCCACAGCAGACCCGCGCCGCCCGCCAGCCACCAAAGACGCAACACAAGCGCCACCACGGCGACCACCGCCGCCGAGGTCACCGCCAAATAGAACCACGGCGGCCCGCGACGGATCCGTTCCCGATAAAGGTCCGGATACTTGCTCAGCAACAGGGTGTCGAACATGACTTTGCGCTGCATGGCCAAGCCCGCGCCAAAGCGCGCCGGCCGAATCGGATGCAGCACCTGCGCCAAGGGGCAGCGGACCACGACCAGATCGTTCTCCAGCAGCGCAAAGTGCAGGTCCGAGTCTTCGCGCCAGGCGCTGGTGAAACGCGTATCGAAGCCGCCCACCGAGAGCAAGGCGCGGCGCCGCACAAAGCAATTGGCCGTGGCGAACTCGGCGTCGGCCAGGCCCGCGGCGTCGCGCTCGTAATCGGTAGGCTGCGTTGGCAATGGCATCACGATGCGGCCACTGACGGCGCTGGCCGGGGGAGTCATGGCCAGCACTCCTTGCTTGAGCCAATCCGCATGGGGCACCGTATCATCGTCGGTGAACGCGATGATCTCGCTGCGCGCGCGGCGCCAGCCGCGATTGCGGGCAGCCGCCGGCCCCCTGGCTCCGGTGGCCGGCAGGTACTGGAGCTCGGGACCATGAGGATGGGCCCGGGCCAAGGCGCGCACCTCGCGCTCCGTACAGTCGTCCGGGCCATCGTCGCAAACCAGGATCTCGTACAGACCCGGCGGAAACTCCTGGGTCAGAAGCGCCTTCAGGCAGCGGGACAAAAGCCCGGGCCGGCGCAAGGTCGGCACGACCACCGACACCACGGGTGTCGTATCCGCCGCGGGGCAAGCCGGCAGGCGCTTCGAGGCTCGGTCATCCATGGGGCTTCTCCACCAGATAGGAACCCATCACGAGCACATCGAGTGGCGAGGTAAAGAAGGCTTCAAGCGCGTCGCGCGGCGTGCATACGATGGGTCGGCTGCGGGTGTTGAATGAGGTATTCACCAGCACGGGCACGCCCGTGCGGCTTTCGAATGCCTGGATCAGATCGTAGTAGCGAGGGTTCTGATCCCGGGCTACCGTCTGCACGCGTGCCGTGCCGTCGGTATGCCGTACCGCGGGGATTCTCTCCGCGCAATGATCGGGCACGTCGTACACAAAAAGCATGAAGGGCGCCCGGATCCGGCCAGACCGATGAGGCACGAACCACTCATGGGCGCGCTCCTCCAGCACCACCGGCGCCACCGGCCGGAAATCCTCCCGGTCTTTGAGGCGATTGAGGCGCGCCTGCATCTCGCCGTTCAGCGGCGAGGCAAGGATGGATCGCGCGCCGAGGGCGCGCGGGCCAAACTCCATGCGCCCTTGGAACCAGGCAAGGATCTTGTCCTGGGCCAGCAGGTCCGCCGCTTCTTCGGCCACGTTCGCCAGGCGGCGATAGCCCAGGTGGGCGCCGGCCAGCGCGCTCTCTATTTCTTCGTCCGTATACTCGGGACCGAGATAGGCGTGATCCATCCGCCAGCGGCGCCCGCCGGGGCTGCGGCGGTGATCCAGATATAGCGCGGCGCCCAGTGCGGTGCCGGCATCGCCCGCGGCCGGCTGCACCCACACCCGCTCGAACGGGCCATCGCGGGCGATGCGGGCATTCATGACGCAATTCAGGGCCACGCCGCCGGCCATCGTCAGGTCGGCGGCGCCGGTCTGGGTATGCAGCCAGGCGGCCATGTGCAGCGCGGTTTCTTCCAGGGCGTGCTGCAGTGAGCTCGCGATATTCCGATGGTGTTCTTCAAAGGGCTCGCCTCTTCGGCGCGCGGGCCCGAACCGCTCGACCAACTCGGCCGGCCACAGCGAGAAGCCGCCATGGTCTTCCAGGCGGAGTATCTCGCGCATGGCGCCCAGATACACGGGTTTGCCGTACGAGGCCAAGGCCATGACCTTGTACTCATCGCTGGCATGCAGGAAGCCCAGGTAGCGCGTCACCTCTTCGTAGAGCAGCCCCAGCGAATGCGGCATGGCGATCTGCTTGAGGCGCCGATACTCGCCCCGCTGAAAGTGGCCATAGCTGGTGGTTACTCCCTCGCCACGGCCGTCCATGGTCAGCACCGCGCTGTCCGTGGCCGGCGCCGCGAGAAAGGCGCTGGCCTCGTGGCATAAATGATGGTCGAGATAGGTCCAGCGCTCGACCAGGGTGTCCAGGGAGACGCCGGCAAAGCGCTCCGCCAGATGCAGGGGCGCGCCCGCCGCCAGCTGGCGCGGCGCATTGCAAACGTACGACAGGAAGAGCGGATCCCAGGGCGAACTCACCGCGTCGGGGCCGCGCCGGGCCGATGGCTGCAGGGGCAGGCGAATCTCGCCCTGTGGCGTCACGGAACTCTGGTCGAGCAGGGCCGGATCGAACGAATAGGCGATCTGGTCGACCTCGCGCAGGTGGATACCGGCCTGCCCGAGACAGTAATCGATGGCGTGAAAGGGCAATTGCCAGGCCGTGAACGGCACCGGCCGCTTGCCGTGCTTGATCCTCGTGAAGCGCTCTTCTTCGGCCGCGGCCAGCACCTCGCCATCATGAACCAGGACGGCGGCACAATCATGAAAAGCGGCATTGATTCCCAATGTGAACATGGCTTCTCCTACCCGTGTCGCAACGCCAGCAACTCGCGCGCGGCGTTGACCACTTCGATCGGCGCCACGCCGGCCAGACAAGCCTGGTGACCCTGCGCGCACACGCTGGCGTAGCAGAAACGGCACGGCACCTCGCGATTGAGCACGCGCTGCGGGGTTTGCCACGGCGTGTGCTGGGGATTGGTCAAGGCGTAGAGTTCGACGATCGGCACGCCCAGCGCGGCGGCGATATGGGCCGGGCCGCTGTTATTGCAGACCATGACCGACGCGCCCTCGATGGCCGCGCCCAGTTCGCCCAGCGTCAACTGGCCGCTCACGTCCAGCAGATCGGGCACGCGCGAGCGCAGCCGCTGGAGTTCGGCGGCCAGCCCCTCGTCTTCGGTGCCGCCAAGCACGAGCAGGCGTCGCCCCTCGCCCGCGAGCCCCTCCAGGGCCTGGGCCAGCTGCGCGGCCGGATAACGCCGTGAGGCCGCGCTCGCGCCTCCGTGCACGGCGATCCATCCCCGCTCCACGGTGACTCCCAGCCCGGCCAGGCGCCGCCGCAGGCTCAGGCGGTCGCGCTCAAGCACGGTAAAGCCGAGCCGCGTATCGACCGTGCGCGCGCCGACCGTCTCCACCAGCTTGAGCTGGCGCAGAACCTCGTGGCGCCGCACTTGGTGCGGCTCCGGTTCGCGCACCCAATGCTTGATCAATTGATAGGGATTCTCGCGGCTGTAGGCCAGTACGTCGGGAATTCCCGCCAGACGACACAGCAAGGCGGCCGGCAAAGCGCTCTGGCTATGAACAGTGAAAATTACCGCCGCGTCGGCGGCCAGCGCTGCCACCCGCCGTACCGCGTCGCGATCCCGCTCCGGCGTACTTCCCTCGCGCTTGACCCACGGCGCGTCATAGCACATGACCTCATCCACATCGCGCAGATGGGGCGCCAGCGCGGCGCCGGCCGAAGACGCCAGCAGGGTGATGCGCCGCCCGCCCTCGCGCAAGGCGCGCATGGCCGGCGTACTCATCAGCACGTCCCCCATATTGTCCAGACGTATGCAAAGGACGTGGCGCGCCCCTTGCCAGCCGCCGGCATCGGTGGCGAAGGCCTCGCCACCGTTCCAAGAAGCTCCGGGCTTCAACGGGCCCTGGTCTCGTCCGCCCCCGCCTTGAGGAGCGGCGCTGCCGCTCGGACTCGCGCTCATGGCCTTGCCCCTATCATGCGGCTGGCCTCGGCAAGATCGGGAGCCAGAAAGTGCGGCGTGCACAACGGACCGGTTCGCCACTCCGTTTCGTTTCCCACATCGAGCAGGATGGTGCGGCAACCGGCACGGCGGCCGGCCTCCACATCGTCGAGGATGTCGCCGACCATCCATGAATCCGACAGGCGAATCCCCAAGTCCGTGGCGGCGCGCAGGAGAAGGCCCGGCGCCGGTTTGCGGCAGTCGCATGGGCCCGCATAAGGATCCACCGCGCCGGCGGGATGGTGCGGACACCAGTAAAAACCGCTCAGACGGGCGCCGGCCTCGCGGAAAAGCTGCGACAAACGCTGCGCCACGCCGCCAAGCGCCTGGGGCTCGAATCGACCCAAGGCCACGCCCGGCTGGTTGCTGACCACCACCAGGGGCCAGCCGCGGGCCGCCAGAGCCTGCACGCCCCGTTTGGCGCCGGCCGCCCAGCGCATGTCGCCGGGATCCACGTTGTACGGCACGTCCTCGAGCAGCGTACCGTCTTTATCCAGAAAAACGGCTGGGCTCAGGGCCATGATGTTTCCCTTACCGGCAGAACCATGATTTCGGGAATCACGCTGTCGCCGGGCTGAGTCAGGACGAAGCAGATCGCCCGCGCCACGTGGCCGGGATCCTGAAGCACCTCGGGATCGATATCGGGAAAGCGATCCAGCAGGAAGGGCGTACGCATGCCGCCCGCGACGATGGCGCTGACCTTGATACCCGCGGAGCGCAGTTCGGCGTGCATGGCGTAAGTCAGGCCGAGCAGACCCCATTTGCTGGCATGATAGGCGCTGGCATTGGGCCACGCCCGCAGAGCCGCCGTGGAGGCCACGTTGACGATATGCCCGCCGGGCTCCAGGCTGGACAAGGCCAGCTTGGACATCAGGAAGGGGCCGGTCAGATTGGTGCACAAGACGCGCTCCCAGGCCTCGACCTCCAGTTCCTCGATGGGCACCGTCACGTCGACTCCCGCGCAGTTCACGATGGCATCCAGACGGCCGAAGCGTTCGATCGCCTGGTCCAGGCCGCGCCGGACGTCGGGCGCCGAGCCAACGTCGATCACGAACGGCTCGATGCTGGCCTCGGGGCGACGCAGCTGCGCCACGAGGGCGTGCGCCCGGGCCTCATCGATGTCCACGGCCGCCACCCGCGCGCCATCTTCCACCAGTTGCGCGCACAGGGCGGCACCGAGGCCGCTGCCGGCGCCAGTGACCAGCACCACGCGTCCGGAAAGCGAATTGAAGTCTTTCATCTCATCTCCCCTCTTAGGCCGCCGCCCGTACCGAGGCTTCTGCGATACGCCGGGTGCGGCGATCGCCGTCGCCAAGCCGCGCGTAAACGTTCAGCAACTCATCGGCGACATGCCCCCAGGTGTACAGGCGCTCCGCGCGCCGGCGGCCGGCCATACCCATCCTCCGGCGCAAGGCCGGGTCGGCGGCCAGCTGCGCCAGCCGGCGGGCCAGAGCGTCCGGATCTCGGGGCGGGACCAGGTATCCGGTCTGTCCGTCGACGACGGTGCTACGGATTCCGCCGGTGTCGGCGCCCACCACGGGTCGAGCGCATGCCATCGCTTCCAGCGGTGTGATGCCGAAGGGCTCGTACCAGGGCGTGGTCACGAACACGTCGCTCGCGCCGTAGTAATCGGCCAACTCCCAGCGGTCGCGGCGCCCCGCAAACTCCACGCCGCTGCGCACCCCTTCCTCTTCGCAGACCCCCATCAGCCGGGCCATCTCGGCGGACGTCGGCGCATCCGGCCGAGGGGCGTCCCCGCCCACGATGCAAAGCCGGGCTTCGATGCCGTAGCCGGAACGCAGCCGGGCCACGGCCCGTATTACGTTGTCCACACCCTTGCGCGGCACCAGACGACCCAACTGCAGAACTCGAAACTCCGCCGGCGCCCAGCCCAGCCTGCGGCGCGCCAGCGCCATATCCTGAGGGTACATTTCCGCGGAGTCATAGCCGCATGGCACCACGCGGATGCGCTTGGCGTCGGCGTCATACAAGTTCAGCAAGTCTTCCCGGTCCTGCGCACACTCGGCGATCAGGCAATCGGCCTGGCGCACGATATTTTCTTCAATCGCAAAGCGGCTGTCGGGGAAAGCGTCGGCGCTCTGCTGGTGCAGTCGCCGCACTTTGCCCAAGGCGTGAAAAGTCACCACCAGCGGGCATCCTTGGGCACGGGCGGCGGGCAAGGCGGCTTGTGCCGACATGAAGAAGTTGGCGTGCATCACATCGTACCGTTGCGCCTTGCGGCGGCGGTGCCGCACCAGATAACGGCCGAACTCCGCCATGAAGGGCAGCAGCTTCTCCTTCGGCAGATAGCGCGGCGGCCCTGCGGGCACGTGCACCACATGTACACCCGGTACCCAAGACATGGATTCCGGCTGTTTGGGGCTGTCGCGCCGCGTGAAGACATCCACTTCGTGGCCCGCGGCGGCAAAAGCGCGCGCGACCTGGCCCACGTAAACGTTCTGGCCACCGCAGTCGACACTGCCGGGGGCGGCCAGCGGCGACGCATGCTCACTGATCAACGCGATATAAGCCATGACGCACTCCAAGCGAAAATAGGTCCCCCACCCACCGCCGAGGCGGGTGGGGCCGTCGAGAAGAAGGAGGAAGGAAGAAGGAGGGTGCCGTTACCAATAAGGTGGCTGCTGGTAGTACTCGTGGGTCCGGCGCGCCCAGCTTTCATCGGCCATGGCCGGCCAGTCGCCCTTATCGAAGCCCTTATCGGCCTTGAGCCGCTCGATGCTCGCTTCCAGCAAAAAGCATTTGCGCTCCGCATCGAGGGTCAGCGCGCTCCAGGGAATGGCATAAAGCTTGTCGCCGATTCCAAGCACGCCGCCGTGCGACAGCACGGCATACGCAATACGGCCATGCGGAACATCCAGCATGATTTCCTGGATACTGCCCAGCAGATCGCCCTGGCTGTTGTAGACGTCGTTGCTCTCCAGGGTGCTCGCGGCCATGACTTGCGGGCCGGGACCATTCAGCTTGCGCGGCGGGCTTCCCACGATATCGGCGCCAGCAGGATCCTGTTTACGCGTTTGCATGATATTTCTCCTTCAGATTGTGGTTCCGGGTGCGCTGCGCGAGTCGTCACGATTCGCGACGCGCACCCGGTTCTCGACCTCGACCACGCCGGCGCAACCGTCGGCGCAATCTTCGACAGCGTGCTTGACGCGCCGACTCGGCACGGTGCCTTCAAGCGCCACGCGGCCCTCCTGCACACTGACTTCCACATCGCTGACATCGAGTCCGCTATGGCTGAGCCGTTCGCAGACGACCTCGCGGATCCGCTCGTCCGAGCGGATATAACCTTTGGGATCGATACGCCGGGGCTGCGGGCGCGGCCCGTCGTCGGGTCCACCGCGCCAATAGCGCACTCCGTTATCCGGGTGCGACGCGCTCTCATCATCAGCCCAGGCGCCACGGCGCCTCATTCCCTGGCCGCCCATCAGCCCGCGCCCATAGCCCGAGTCCGGCCGCCAGCCTTCGTTGGATGCATACTCGGCAGTCACGCCCCAGTCGCGTACGCCCGGATATGTGCCACCCTCTTCGTACTCGGGCCCATGGCGGTTGGGCTCGCCGAGATCGAAATCCGGCCTTCGCCCTCCCGCTCCGCTTCGCTCGGGATAGGCCTCGCCCCGCCAGTGGCCGCTGTCGTTGGTCAGTTGGCGGTGCGACTGCTCGCTTTGCACTTCCCACGGCCTTGCGCCCTCGCCCCGTTCCCATTCTTGAAAACGTTGCCACGACGGCCCTTCTCCGCTTCCGCCGCGCCGCCCGCGGCTGACATCGTCCTGCCAGGGTGCGCCGCCACCGCGGCGCCATCGATCCTGTTGCATCTTTCTCTCCTTCCAATCGGGCCTTGCATCGCCCTGGCCTGCCATTCAGCAAGTAGCGTGCCGCAGCTTGCCTGGCCTCTGGCGCGCGTCCCGCGTGTCGGGTGCGGCTTCCGATGCCCTGCGCCGCAGCGGCGGCTTAGTCGCGCGAGGAGGATCGCTTCAGCCAGCACGCGGCAAATACCGCCCCGGCCACCGCCGCCATGGCGATCGCCTCCCACGGATGGCGATGCGCGCACTCGTCGGCGGCCCGCGCCAACTGGCGCAGTCGTTCATCCGCCGTTTCCCGCCATTCGACAGCCCGGTCCTCCACGGACTCCCATTGCCGCTTCAGGCGATCACGGCCGGCCTCGATCTCCGCGCCGCCGTATGACGCGGTGCGCCGCAGCAGTTCCTCGCTGTTCTTGGCCAGGCTGGCCAAGTGGCCGTCGTCGCTGCCGGTAGAAAGTTCTTTCTCGGTGTTCATCTCGCCTCCCGTTGTCGCGCCGGAGTCGAATGATTCCGGCTGGATGAGTGATAGGAGCCTGCCGCTCCGAAAATGCGGGGATACCCCGCGGGCGCCCCTTGGGCGCAAGACCCCCGGCCTCTAGAGCGGAACGTCTCCGCCCCGATTGATCGCAAGTACCGTGCCGCGCCTTCGCGCGGCGGGCCCGCCTAGGGCGTCTTTCCGAACCGCTCCGCCTTGACGCACGCAATGTAGAAATGCGCGATGATTCCGGCGAAAGCCTCATCGAACCACGGGAAAGCGCCGCTCACGCCCACTGTCATGCCGTCGACCACGGCGCTGCCCCACAACGGTTGCTCGTCGGGCAGCAGCAAGTGAGGCGAGGTTTCGCAAATCCGGTGGCCGGGCAGGCCGGTCCGCCAGCTCATGCGCGCCTTGGCTCTTGCATAAGCGGCATAGTCGGCGTCCCAGCGGGATCGGTCGCCAAAACTTTGTTCATACAAAATGGCGGATTCAAAATTCGTGCCGGGCGCCGCTCGCGGATCCATGACGACCACATGAAGAAAACCACTGTCGCCGGCTTCGTGGCTTGCCATGGCGCTATCGATGGCGGGCTGGGCGAGCCGCACCGCCCGGGCCGCCAGGCCGGCGCTCATGATGCCCACCATTGCTTGAGCGTGGCCCGCAGCGCGGCGCCGCCCGCGGCGTCCTTGCGCAAAGCGCGCATATAGGCCGCCAGCTGGCCGGCTTCGATATGCGGCGGCATGGGCGGAATCTCCGGATCGGCCATGACCTCGATAACGATGGGCGTCCGGGCGGCCACGGCCTGCTCCATGGCGGACGCCACCCGTGCCGCGTCTTCCACACGAACCCCCTCCAGCCCCAGCATCCGGGCATAGTCGGCATAGGGAAACGGCGGCAGGCACTGCGACGCCTCGAAGCGTGGATCGCCTCCCATCACCCGTTGTTCCCAGGTCACCAGGTTGAGATCGCCATTGTTCAACACCAGAACGACGAAGCGCGGGTCCGCCCAATCCCGCCAGCGATCGGCCACGCCGATCAGCGTATTGATGCCGTTCATCTGCATCGCGCCGTCGCCCACCAAGGCGAACACCGGGCGCTCCGGCCAGGCCAGTTTGCCCGCCAAGGCGTAGGGCAGCGCGCAGCCCATGCTTGCCAACCCGCCCGACACCGACGCCAGCATCCCGGGCCGTATGTCGATGTTTCTGGCATACCAGTTGGCGGCCGAGCCCGAGTCGCAGGTGACGATGCTGTCGTCCGGCAGGCGCTTCGACAGCTCCTGGAAAGGCTGTTGCGGGTTGACGGGATTGCCGGCGACCTGTGCGCGAGCGTCCACGGTCTTTTTCCAGCGCGCCACCTGTTTCTCGACTTCCTGCCGCCAGCTCCTATCTGTGTTTTCCTGGAGCAGCGGCAACAATGCGGCCAAGGTCTGGCGCGCGTCGCCGACCAGGCCGACGTCGGCGGGATAACGCACGCCAAGCGCGCGGCCGTCGCGGTCGATCTGCACGCAACTCGCCTGGCCTTCCGCGGGCAGGAATTCACTATACGGGAAACTCGTCCCTACCATGAGCAGGCAATCGCAATCCTGCATCAGGCGCCAGCTGGGCACGGTGCCCAGAAGGCCGATGCTGCCCGTCACGTACGGCAGGGCGTCGGAAAGAACCGCCTTGCCGAGCAAGGCCTTGGCCACACCGGCCCCCAGCCGCTCGGCCACCGCCGCCAGTTCATCGCTCGCGCCCAGCGCACCCGCCCCCGCCAGGATGGCGACTTTTCGTCCACGGTTCAGGATGGTGGCGGCATTGTGCAGCGCATCCTCGCCGGGCACCTGGGCGTGCGATACCCAACCGATGCCGCTGCGCAGCATGCCGTGGCGGTGAGGCGGCCGCGGCACTTCCGGCAAGTCCTGGACGTCGTTGGGGATGATGATGCAGGTTACCGCGCGCCGCTCCAGGGCAATCCGCAGCGCACGATCCACCAGGTGCCGCGCCTGCTCGGCGCTCGACATCATTTGCACGAAGTCATGCGCCACATCCTTGAACAGCGCGGGCAGATCGACTTCCTGCTGAAAATCGCCCCCCAGACTGGAGCGCGCCTGCTGCCCCACGATCGCCACGACGGGCTGGTGATCCATCTTGGCGTCGTACAGACCGTTCAAGAGATGAATGGCCCCGGGCCCCGAGGTGGCCAGGCAAACCCCTATCTGGCCGGTGAACTTGGCATGCGCGCACGCCATGAAGGCCGCCTCTTCCTCATGCCGCACTTGAATGAACTCCAGTTCGCGCCCTTTGCGGCCGAACGCGCCGATCAAGCCATTGATCCCATCGCCCGGATATCCGTACACGCGCGCGATGCCCCAGGCTTCCAGACGTTCCAGGACAAAATCGGATACTGTCGCCATGCTTGCTCCCGCTGGTGAGTGTGAGCGGCCTGGTAGCAAGCGTTATTCCCGCATGCACGCCAATGGACGATCCGATCCCATCATGCGCCCGGGCATACGGTCAGCTCCGAGTAAGTTTTTTCTTGAACGCTCCGTTTTATACCTGCCTGACAGCACGGCTTTTCCTATTCTCCCAGGCAGCCTCTTTGGCATGGATCCTGCTTATACAAACGTTGGATCCCGCCCGAGGAGAGCACCATTGATCTACGCACGCCAAGAATTGCAGCTGCGGCAAGGCCAGGTCCTCGCCCCGCGCCTGCAGCAATCGGTCAAGTTCCTGCAGATGTCCACACTCGAGTTCCGGCAAGCCGTCGAGCAGGCATTGGCTACCAACCCGTTTCTGGAAGAAACCGAGACCGAGACGGAAGGCCTGGAAACGACGGAGCAGGCACCTGAAGAAACCGAAACCGCCGGCGACTCCCTGCCCGAGGAGGCGTCCTACTCCGGCGATTATCCGCGCACGGCGCCCACCGACACGACCCTCGATCCCCTGGAGCGGGAGGCCGTCGCGACCAGCCTGGCCGAGCGCTTGCTACAGGCGCTTTCCACCATTCCCCTGAATGATCGCGATCGCGCCCTGGCGGTGTATCTCATCGACTCGCTCGACGCCGATGGCTATCTGCGGCAAGCGCTGGCATCCCTGCATGATCCCGCCGACTTCAACCCTCCGCCGGAGGCGATCGAATGGCGTACGGCGCTTGCGCTGGTTCAGCATCTGGATGTTCCCGGCATCGGCGCCCGCGATCTGCGCGAATGCCTGCTACTGCAGTTGCGGGCCCGGCTTCAAACGCTGGAAGCTGGCGCCGCGGCACAAGCCCATCGGCTGGCGCTGGCCATCACCGAGGATCACTTGCCTCGACTCGCACGCAACGACTGGCCCGGGCTATGCCGCGAGCTGAACGTGGAAAGCGGCGATCTTGCGCGCGCTTGCCAGATCATCCGCGAGCTCGATCCCTATCCCGGCCGACGCTACGACGCGGGCGCCGCGCCCTACGTGATCGCCGATGTTGTGGTGGAACGACACGCCGGGGCCTGGCGCGTACGCTCGAATCCCGCATGCCTTCCGCGCGTCAGACTGCACTCCGTCTATTCGGATTGGTTTCGCCGTGCGCACCGGGACGAGCGCGGCCCGCTCGCCCAAGAAATCCAGGAAGCCCGCTGGCTGGTGCGCAACATCGAACAGCGCCACGCCACCATCCGCCGCGTCGCCGAAGCCATCATCCAGCGACAACGCCGCTTCTTCGAGTATGGCGATGTTGCCCTGCGGCCCCTGATGCTGCGTGAAGTCGCCGACGATCTGGAGCTCCACGAATCCACCGTCTCGCGCGCCACCATCCAGAAATACATGATGACGCCGCGAGGGCTTTTCGAGTTTCGCCATTTTTTCTCGCGCAAGCTTGATACCGAAGCCGGCGGCGCCTGCTCGGCCAACGCCGTGCGGGCCCTGATCCGTGAATTGGTGACGGCCGAAGATCCCCGCGAGCCCTTGTCCGACGTTGACCTCACTCGCGAACTGGCCCGCCATGGCATCTTGCTGGCCCGCAGGACCGTCACCAAATACCGGGGCCAACAGAAGATCCCGTCGGTGGAACTGCGTCGCCTGCACGACGCCCATGAGGCTTAAACAAAAGCCCGCCGGGGTCGAAGACCTCTGGCGGGCGTGGCTGGCGTTCTGGCCGGAACGCTGGATGAACAGCGCTGGCGGGCCGGATCGCCGGGAATTACACGGGCGTGATCTTGGTGGCGTGCGGGCCTTTGGGGCCCTGGCCGACGACGTAGCTCACGCGCTGGTTCTCTTCCAGCTGCTTATAGCCATCCGCGCCCTGGATTTCGGAAAAATGAGCGAACAAATCTTTGCCGCCGTTTTCGGGCATGATGAAGCCAAAACCCTTTTCAGCGTTGAACCACTTGACGATACCGGTTTCCATGGAAACTCCTTGAACCTTGATGATTGATGGACGGTGAGGCCCGATGAAAGATACTCAAGGCAGGACATGGACAATGATGGCGCACTACTTTGCTCGCACAAGACCGAACGGAATCGCAACGCTTGAAGATCCTTTTCACTATGAAGCTTCGCGCCCGGGAAGTCAACCTTTATCTTCTTGACACTCGGGCCGACTTGATTTACGTGATGGCCTCAGCTTGTGCGGCGTTTTTTTGCCGCAGGGCCGCTCCCAAGGCAAAAAGCCCCCTCGGGGGGCAACGCCGACGCGTAGCGGCAAGCGTGGGGGCATTCTTTGCCGCAGGGCCGCCCCCAAGGCAAAAAGCCCCCCGGGGGCAGCGCCGAGGCGCCAGCGGCAAGTGTGGGGGCTTATTTTTTCGCCTTAGCCCGGCCGCTTGGCACCCGCCTTCAAGGTCACGAACGACATGGAGCGAGACCGGGAAACGGCCTCCTTCATTGCCGGGGACAACGTCAGGGGCCTTGCGGCACGCACCGGAGCCCGAGCCGCGGCGAGCTCGCCGTTTTCATGGCGCGCGAAGCGCTGAATGACGGCGTCGTAGTCGCGGCGTGGCGCCCATGACATCGCGGCGCATATGGCTGCCGCCAGCCCCTGCTCGGAAATCTGGACCGAAACGACTTTGCCCATGCCGCGCAGTTTGTCGATGGACTGGGCGCGGGGCGTCGTTGGATACACCATGATTCGACCTCCAAAGTCTTGGGTTAACTTGGCTTCGGTGGCAAGGGCGCCACCAGTGGATGGGCCTCGCCAATCATCGGACACTCTTTTTTAGTGTGCCCTATATTCGACCGTCCCGACCGTTGGAAATGGCGCAGCGCCGCCCGCGTTGCCGCCGGCAAGCCGAACTTCCCCTGGCGCGGCCCCAAAGGCCTGTACTACACTTCCATCATGCGCAGCTTCCGTGAATCCTTGATGGCACGCGGTTCCAGGCCCTGGCGAGTCATTCTTTGCCTGGCTGTCGCCGCCATGCTGTTCAAGGCCTTGATTCCCCCAGGCTACATGCCGGATGCGCAAGCCGCGCGGGCGGGCAAGCTGCTGCTGTCGCTGTGTCTGCCTGGCGGCCAGGCCATCTCGATGCCGCTCGCGCTCGAGGCTGCAGACGGCGCGCACACGCCCGACGAAGCCTCGACGCAACAGGAATGTCCCTTCGTTTTAGCCGCCGCCCCGGCGATGTTGCCAGAGCTGGCCGCCCCAGCCATGCACGCTCCGGCCCTGGGCGCGGAGGAGCCGCGCCCGCTCTATCGCACCCTCCCGCCGCTTCCGGCGCTCGGCCCGCCGCTGGGCTCCCGCGCCCCGCCATCCCACCTCGCTTGAGTTCCGTCCTTATTGGCCCACCCTCTTTTCACGGGCCTATCCAGAATCGCTCAACGAGGTTTTGTCATGTCATTCCATACCGCATTGGCCGCCACCGCAGCGGCCTTGTTGGCGTTGTCGCTGGCGGCGCCCGCTTCGGCCCATGTCACGCTCGCCAAGTCCCAAGCCCAGGTCGGCGCCCGCTATCAGGCGGTGCTCAGGGTGCCCCATGGCTGCCAGGGTTCGGCAACCATCGGATTGCAAGTGCAGATTCCCGAAGGCTTCATCGGCGTCAAGCCCCAGCCCAAGCCCGGCTGGACGATCGAGGTCGTGCGCGGCGACTACATCCAGCCTCACAGCCTGTTTGGCAACTCCGTTGCCAGCGGCGTGCGGGAGATCCGCTGGAGCGGCGGTCCGCTGCTCGATGAGCATTACGACGAGTTCGTCTTTGTCGGCTATGCCAGCGGCGAGCTGACGCCGGGCGGCGTCCTCTACTTCCCGGTCGTGCAGGAATGCGAGCAGGGCGTGTCGCGCTGGATCGACCGCCCAACGCCCGGCAGCCCGCCGGCAAAGGACCATTCCGACGCTCCCGCGCCCGCCTTGAAGCTGCTGCCCCGGCAACCCTGAACCTACCGGAGTACGGGCTGCCTGGTGCACGGGCGCTTGTCGCGGCGCCCGCGCCTTCCACCGCTTCGCCGTTGCTGTCCGCCGCCTGATTCCGGCGGCGCCTGAACGCGGGATCCGGGCGGGCAAGGTGCGGCCGGTGGCAGCGCCCCGCTTCGTGCGCCGGGGGTGGGCCTTCTTGGCCCGCGCCGGGTTGAACGACAAGCGCGGGTGGCGGCCCGAAGCTGCTTCAGGAAGGTCCGCCTGTCAGGCGTTCATGGAAACTCATCGATCATGACTGCACATATCAACGCCGCCGCCGGGAACGGATGGCGGCCCATCCGCGGGCTCCTGCCAAGCGGATGGCTCCTTCTTGCCTGGCTTTTGTACCTGGCGCCGGCCGTGCCGGCCCATGGCCATGCCGTCCTGCTCCACTCCTCCCCGCCGCATGGCGCCCTACTGGCCACGGCGCCGGCCGTGGTGGAGCTGATGTTCAACGAGCCCGTGTCGCCTCTCGTCCTCCAGTGGAACGGGCCCGACGGAATCTCTCAGGCCCTGCCGTCGGTTCACGCCGACGGCAGCCGCTTGCACGTCGAACTGCCAACGCCCCTTCCCGAAGGCGCCCAGGTCGTGGTCTGGCGAGTGGTATCCGCCGATGGCCATCCGGTTGGCGGCGCGCTGGCGTTCTCGGTGGGCCAGCAGGCGAACGGCTCGCCGCCACCGGACGCCGGGCGGCCTTCGTTCTGGCGCGATGCCGCGCTATGGCTGACCCGCTACCTGGTTTATGCCGGTCTGTTTTTCGGCGTGGCCAGCCAAGCTTACCGCCGCGCCGGTACCCCGGCGGCTCCCCTGCCCGCCGGCTTGCTTCCTCTTGCGCTGGCGGCGGCGTTGTTGGGCAACGGCCTGCATGGATTGGATATGCTCGATCTGGCGCTGACGGCGCTGGCCACCCTGCCGCCTTGGCTGGCCGCCGCCGGTACGGCTGCCGGCGCCACCGCGATGATGACGGTACTGGCGCTAATGCTCGGCATCATCGCCGGCCGGATGACGCCTCGTCGCGCCGCCGGCCTGGCCGCCCTTGCCATCCTGGCCATGGCGGCGGGATTCACCTGGAGCGGCCATGCGAGCTCGGCCCCACCGGACTGGGTGGCACGGCCCGCGGTTTGGGCGCACGCCATTGCCGTAGCCGCCTGGCTGGGGTCCTTCTGGCCATTGCTGGCGCTTTCCGGCCCCGGAGGACTGGCAACACTGGAACGCTTTTCCCGTTTTGCGCCTGCGGTGGTGGGCGGCATCGTGATCAGCGGCGCCGCCCTGGTCGCTTTGCAGCTCGACTCGCCGGCTGACCTCGTAACGACGCCTTATGGCCGTCTGCTCTTGCTCAAGCTGGCGCTGGTGGCGGGGCTGCTTGGCGTGGGCGCCGACAACCGCTACCGCTGGACGCGCGCCGCGCTCGGCGGCGAAGCCAGGGCGCAACGTCGTCTACGCCGAAACGTCATCGTCGAAATCGTACTTGCCACGCTGATCCTTGGCGTTGCCGCCGCCTGGCGCCTGACGCCACCGCCGCGGGCGCTGGCAGCCCCGGCCTCCGTACCGCCAGCCGTCCTGCGGGTTGACGATCCACAGGCCAGCGCCCGATTGGCGATAACGTCGCCCGGCCCGGCTGGTACACGCGGCCTGGCGTTCTCGCTTGCCCGGCCGGATGGCAGCCCGCTGCCCGCCCTGGAGGTGAGTCTGTCGTTCGAGAGCCCTTCAGCGGGGATCGATTCGATTGTCTACACCCTGGAGGCACAAGCGAATGGCGAGTGGCGCGCGGACGATGTCGTCCTGCCGAGCCTCGCTCATTGGCGAATCCGGGCTGCCGTCCTGATTTCAGATTTCGACCGTATTCATCTCACTATAGATTGGGAGACCCAAGATGCACGCCCCTGACCACGCCGGCCCCGGACAGATACGCCCGCTGGGCCACGTTTTGCGGCTTGCCGGCCTGGCCTGCGCCCTGGCCTCGGCCTCGGCCATCCAGGCCCAGGAGCGCACGACGATAAGCCCGACGCTCTCGGCCAACCCCGGCAGGCCGGCCGAAGCCGCGCCAACGCTGGCCTCGACCACGCCAAGCCTGGAACCCATCGTCGTCCAGGGTGCCTCCGGCGGTAGCCTGATCGTACCAACGGCGCGCGAAGCCGCCACCCGACTCGGCCGCATCGCGGGCGGGGCCGAGGTCGTGGCCCACGATGCCTGGCGGGACACCCAGGCCGCCACCGTCAAGGACATTCTGGATTACACCCCCGGGGTCTTCGCCCAGCCCAAATGGGGCGAGGACGCGCGCCTTTCGATCCGGGGCTCGGGTTTGTCCCGCTATTATCATCTGCGCGGTATCGCCCTGTATCAAGACGGCGTACCGCTCGGCAATGCCGATGGCAGCGCGGACTTCCAATGGATCGATCCCACGGCCTATCGTTACGCCGAAGTGTACAAAGGCGCCAATGCCTTGCGTTACGGCGCGGGCACCCTGGGCGGCGCCATCAACTTCGTCACGCCTACCGGCCACGATACCGATCGCCTGCAAGGCCGGGCCGACGTCGGCGGTTTTGGCTGGCGCCGCCTGCAGGCCAGCACCGGGTTTGCCGAGCAGGCCTGGGATGGCTTCCTGACCGCGTCCGGGCAAGGCCAGGATGGTTATCGCGAACACAGTGGCGGGCACTCCTTGCGCGCCAGCGGCAACCTGGGCTGGCGCCTGGCGGAGCGCACCGAAACGCGGTTTTATCTCACCGCCGGCCGTATCCGGCAGGAGATCCCCGGCTCCCTCACACGCGAACAGGCCTTGAACGAGCCGCGCTCGGCGGCCCCCGCCAATATCGCCAATGACTGGCGGCGGGACGTCGACGGCGTGCGCCTGGCCAACCGCACTCTCCACGTGGCGGGCCCGGCCTCGTATGAAGCCGGAGCCTGGTACAGCCACACCGATCTCGACCATCCGATCTACCAGTATCTGCGGAATCGCTACCAGGACTATGGCGTGTACGCGCGGCTGCGGCATGATGGTTCATTGGCCGGCCATGGCAACCGGCTGACACTGGGCCTGACCTGGTCGGGTGGCAGGGTCGACGCCAACAACTACGTCAACCAGGGTGGTCGCAAGGGTGCCAGGCTCTCGAAGACCGACGACCGCGCGCACAATCTCGCCATCTACGGCGAAAATGCGCTCGAAGTTCTGCCCAACCTTTCGCTGATCGCGGGACTGCAGTACCTGCGGGCCACGCGCAAACGTACCGACCTTTACAACGCGGGCGAGCCCCCGCTGCGCTCGGGCAGCCGGGACTACGTCTTCGTCAACCCCCGCGTGGGCATGCTATGGCAGCTACGGCCGGACTGGCAGGTTTTCGGCAACGTTTCGCGCAGCGGCGAAGCTCCCACCTTCGGCGACATGGACTTCTCGACGGCGAACGATCTCGATCGCCTGCAGCCCCAGCGCGCCACGACCTACGAGCTGGGCAGCCGCGGCGACGCCGGCCACGTCGCATGGGACGTGTCGGTTTATCACGCCCGGCTTCGCCACGAGTTCCAGTGCGTCAGCACCCCCTGGAATATCTGCGATCAAGTGCGCAACCTGGATCGTACGATCCACCAGGGCATCGAGGCGGGTGTTCAATGGACCTTGCTGCGCGGGGTCTTTGAACCGCGACACCGCGGCGACAATCTGTGGTTGAACGCAGCCTATACGTTCAGCGATTTTCGTTTCGATGACGACGAGCGATGGGGCGACAACCGGATTCCCGGTGTGCCGCGACATTATCTGCGTGTTGAACTGTTGTACCGGCATACCGCGGACTTCTACATCGGGCCCAATGTCGAATGGGTACCGCAAGCCTACTATGTAGATAACGCCAATAGCGTGAAAACAGCCTCTTATGCCTTGCTGGGCTTGCGCGCCGGCTGGGAATCCGGTCGCTATGGCGTGTATCTGGAAGCCCGCAACCTGACCGACAAGGCGTACATCGCCAGCGCCAACGTCACCGACCAGGCCCATGCCGGATCGGCGCTGTTCGAGCCCGGAACCGGGCGCGCGATCTTTGCCGGCCTGCGGATCCAGTACTAGCGCCGCGGCGCATCGGGGCTCCCTTTCGGGGCCGGGTCTACGCCGGCCCAGGCCTGCGCCGGCCCTGCCAGAACCAGATTCCGGCCAGGATCAGCAGGGCCGGCAGATATGTCCAGAATTCGGACGGCCGATCGGGGTTGGCGATCATCACTTCGCGCACATCCCAGCCCTGCTCCCAGCCCGCCCGCCTGGCGGTACTGCCGAAGCGCACCGAGGCGATCTGCACCTGCTCGCCAAAGGCGCTGACGGTAAGCCCCGCCGCCGCCAGCCGCTGCATTCCGGCTGCGTCGCCTTGCGCGTCGCTGCCTTCGGGCAAGGCGGGCAAGGGCACGGCTACCGTTTTAACCAGTTCGTCGCCTTCGATGTTCATGCCTTCGAGCACCGCAACCAGGCGGCCCCGATCGGGCAGCGAGGCGGCGGTTTGTAGCAACGCCGACGGTGGCAAAGCGCGGTACTTGGCGCTCAGGTGATCCATGAACCAGTCGGGTCGGAACAGCATGAAGGTGACGAGCAACAGAAGGACGACTTCGAGCGCGTTGCAGCGGATGCGCATCCAGCCGATGGTGGCGGCGGCGAAAGCCAACGACGCCAGCGTGGCTCCCGTGATCGTGAGCAGCAGCGTCGCCCAATCGTTGACGTCGATCAGGAGCAGTAAAGGATTGAAGATGAACATGAACGGCAGCACCGCCGTACGCGCCGCATAGACGGCCCCCTGGATCCCCGTCTTGATCGGGTCTTCGCCCGAAATGGCCGCCGCGGCGAAGGTGGCCAGGCCCACCGGCGGCGTGATGTCGGCCATGATTCCGAAGTAGAACACGAACATGTGCACGGCGATCAACGGGATGATCAGGCCATTCTGGGCGCCCAGCTCGACCACGACCGGCGCCATCAGGGTAGCCATCAGGATGTAGTTGGCGGTGGTGGGCATGCCCAGCCCGAGAATCAGGCACACGACGGCGGTGAACACCAGCATGAGCGTGACGCTGCCCATCGACACGAGTTCGACGAACGCCGTCATGCGCAGGCCCAGGCCCGTGAGCGTAATGCTGCCGACGATCAGGCCCGCCGTGCCGCAAGCGATGGCGATGCCGATCATGTTGCGGGCGCCGTCTTCCAGACCGGTGATGGCTTCGTGTACGCCGCGACCGATGGCGGGCCGCACCGCCTGACGCCGGAACCAGGCGATCAGCGGCCTCTGGGTGAGCATTTGCGCCAGCATGGCCACCACGGCCCAGAACGCCGACAGGCCGGCGGAGAACTGCTCGATCGCCAGGCACCACACCAGCACGCCGATGGGGATCAGGAAGTACAGCCCCGCACGGATGGTGGGCCAAGGCTCGGGCCTTTGCGGGCTGGTGATATTGATATTGTCGGGAAGATCGGGGTGGGCGGCGGACACCTTCAGCAGGACCAGATACAGGACGGTGAGCAGGCCCAGAAGCACCCAGATCGCGGCATCGCCCGCCACCGTCTGCACGCCGATGCCGATCCAGTACACCAGGCCGGCGACGATCAGCGTGCCGGCGATGCCCATGCCCCAGCCGGCCAGCTTCTGCAAGAGCGTGCGCGGCGGCCCCGAGGCGATCATGGGCTCGATGCCGAGCTTCAGCGCCTCGAGGTGCACGATGTAGAACAGCGCCACGTAGGAAATGCTGGCCGGCAGCAGCGCGTGGCGAATAATGTCGGTATAGGGAATGCCGACGTACTCGATCATGAGAAAAGCCGCCGCGCCCATGACCGGCGGCATGATCTGGCCATTGACGGACGACGCGGTTTCGATGGCGCCGGCGCGCACGCCGCCATAGCCGGCTTTCTTCATGAGCGGAATGGTGAAGATCCCGCCCGTGACCACGTTGGCCACCGACGACGCCGAGACCACGCCATTGATCGCCGACGACACCACGGCCACCTTGGCCGGGCCGCCCCGCAGGTGGCCGAGCAGCGCGAACGACACTTGCATCATGTAGTTGCCCGCCCCGCAGCGATCGAGCAGCGAGCCGAACAGCACGAATATGAAAATGTAGGACAACGATACGCCGAGCGCCACGCCGTAGACGCCCTCGGTGGTGAGCCACATATGCGAGGCCAGCCTTTCGATCGAGGCGCCGCGGTGCGCCAGCACATCCGGCAGCCAGGGTCCGAACAGGGCGTACAGCACGAACACCAGGCCCAGCACCGCCATAGGCGCGCCCAAGGCGCGACGGGTGACCTCGAGTAGCAGGACGAGGCCGATGGCGGCGGTGATGACGTCTTGCTGTGTGGGCTGGCCGGGGCGCAGGGCCAGCTCCTGGTAGAAGAGGTAGAGATAGGCGCCGCACAGGCCGGCGATGATGGCCAGCACCCAATCGTGCCAGGGGATTCTGTCGCGCGGCGAGGTTTTGCGCGCGGGATAGGCCAGATAGCCCAGGAACATCGCGATCCCGAGGTGCACGGCACGGGCCTCGGTGTCGTTGAAAATGCCGAAACGGAATGCGAAAGGCAGCGGCGAGGCATACCAGAGCTGAAACAACGACCAGAGCAAGGCCCCGATCGCCAGCACCGCGCCGGCAAAGCCGGCCACCGAGCGGCCGCCCCTATCGACTTCTGCGACGAGCTGTTCGAGTTCGGCGTTGATGACTGGCCCGGCCGTCTCGCGCGGCAGTTCCCCCGGTGTCCTCGCATTCATAGACTGCTCCCTACGGCTTCGGACGCGCCGCTCCTCCGCGGGGGAGCGGCGCGGTAACGCTGGCCGCCTCCCGCGGCGACGGCCATGAACCCGCTCAAAGCAGGCCTTTCTCCTTGAAGTATTTTTCGGCTCCGGGGTGCAGCGGCGCCGACAGGCCGTTCTTGACCATGTCTTCTTTTTCGAGATGGGCCAGGGCCGGGTGCAGTTTTTTGAAGTCTTCGAAGTTTTCGAACACCGCCTTGGTGATCAGGTAGATCGACTGCTCGGGCACATCGGACGAGGTGACGAAGGTTGCGGTGACGCCATATGTAGGGACATCATCGGGGTTGTTGGGGTACATGCCGCCCGGGATATTGACCTTGGCGAAGTACGGAAACTCGGCAACGAGTTTATCCACCGCCTCGCCCGTGAGCGGCGTGAGCCTGGCACCGCAGGTGGTGGTTGGATCCTGGATGTTGGCCGAGGGATGGCCGACGGCATAGATGAAGCCATCGATCTTGCCATCGCACAGCGCGGCGCCGTGCTCGTCGGGCCGCAGCTCGGCCGCGAGGGCGAAATCCTTGAGCGTCCAACCGCGGGCGGCCAGGTATTGTTCCAACGAAGCGCGAGTGCCGGAGCCCGGGTTGCCCACATTGAAGCGCTTGCCTTTGAGATCGTCGAAGCTCTTGGCGTTGAGCTCTTTGCGGGAGACGACGGTAAAGGGCTCGGGATGGAGCGAAAACACCGACCGCAGTTTGTCGAACTTGCCCGCGTCCTTGAACTGGCCCTCGCCGTTGTAGGCGTTGTAGCCGATGTCCGACTGCACCACGCCGAGGTCGAGCTCGCCGGCCTTGATGGTATTGACATTGAACACCGAACCGCCTGTGGACTCCACCGAGCAGCGGGTACCATGCTCCGCGCGATCCTTGTTGACCAGGCGGCAGATAGCGCCACCGGCAGCGTAGTAGACGCCGGTGACGCCGCCGGTGCCGATACTGACAAATGACTGTTGGGCCTGGACGGTGCCTGGCATGGCCGCCATGGCGGCGGCCAGAACCGCCGCGGAGCCAAGCACGCCAGCCATGTGCGTGGATCGTTTGATGCGAGAAACCATGATGGACTCCTTCAGAATCGGGGTGCGACCCCGGGTTTATATCGGTCAGGCAAGGCCGTTCCAACGATGGCCCGGCCAGCCCGCTGTCAGGCAGATAGTGCCCGAAGTGACGGATCGCGTCGAGACATTTGGCGCTTTGCCGACATCGCAGCGGCCCGGCGCGGAACCCGGCCCGGCGACCACGGCAGCCTCCTCCCGCCTGAAAGATCCAGGGTTTTTACCCGGCCGGCGTGAAGAACTCCGGCCTCCCGGCCGGAGCTTCTCCGCCACTATTCGGGGGAGCCTTCGGCTCCAGGAAACGACGGCCTCGCTTGACCCCGTCCTGAAGAACGGGGCTTGCGCTTGGGTCCGTGGTCAAGGCGCCGCCGCCGGCGCCGCGGGTTCGCGGGCGAGTTCGAGGGGCGCCGCCAATGCCAGGCCCAGATCTGCGAGGTCGATCAACGCCTTGAGGACGATGCGCTCCTGGACCTCCAGGAACACGGCGTAGTCGGCAGTGTGGATGGAAGCGCGCACCCGCAGCTCGATGCGCCCTGGCGCGGTCCCCTCCACCCGGACCCGCGGCCAGCCTGGCTCTTTGATCACCATCTCTTCCGCCTCCAGCAAGGCCCGCAAGCGGTACAACAGCGCCAGGATGCGATCGGGTTGGCTATCGCCACGCAGTGCGATCCGCTGCTCGAGATAGCAGCAACTGCGTTGGGTGAAGTTGACGATGGCTATCTTCGCCAAGTCTGCGTTCGGCACCGTGCACAGGGTGCCGTCGCGGGCCCGCAGGCGGCTGGATCGCGGGCCTATGCGTTCGACCTTGGCCGACTGGCCCTCGAAAAGGATATGGTCGCCGATCCGGAACGGCCGATCGGCAAACAGCGACAAGCCGCCGAACAGGTTTTCGATGGTCGATTGCGACGCCAGGGCCACCGCTATCCCGCCTACGCCCAGGCCCGCGATCAAGCCCAGCGCCGGGATCCCGACCTCGTTCGCGCCGTCCACCAGGATTGCGCTGACCGCCACGATGCCCAGCAACCTGGCACTCAGCCGCAGGAGGTGGGCATCGTAGCTGTTCTCCGGTACGCGGGGCGAACGGATGATGGACTCGACGATGAAATAAATGAGCAGCCAGGTGGCCCAGGCCGCCGCGGTGTAATACAGCACGGTGGCGAACAGGTACTCGCCGATCGCGAAGCTGCCTGCGGGATTGATCTGCGCCGCGACGAACCATTCGCTGGCCGAGAACAGCAGAATGATCGCCACCGGGATGGTCAAGCGCCAACCCAGCCGACTAACGGGAACCTCGGTGTTCGAGGCGCGCCACGCGAACCAGGCCCAGCATCCCGCCAGCCCCAGCGACAGCAGCACGACGCCCAGGATCAGCAGGATTTTCCAAAGCGGCGTATTGAGGTAATACACCTTGAGCGGTTCCGGCATGCCACGCACGAAAGCATCGGGAATCCAGGGGCCGGTCGCGGCAATCTGCTCACGATGAAAAAAAGGATAGACCCGCGGATTGAGCACCTCGCGGTCGACGACGGCTTGGTAATACTCCGGCAGACTGGCCAGCGTCCGGGCCGAGAACTGGTACTCCCCGGCGTGCGGACCGCTCTCGGTGCGGACGATCTGGAGATCGGTGCCGGGAATCGTCCATTTATCCGGCAGCGGTTTACCGGCATCCAAGGGTCCGGTGCGATAGCCGGGAATGCTGGCGGGATCCAGCGGCGGCAAGCGTGCCAGGATGTCGTAGAGATAGCCGATCGCCGAGTTGCCCGCCTTGACGCGCGCCGCCGGAGGCAGCGCCTCCAGGTCCATCAATTGACGCATGCGCTGCAAGTCACGGCGCAGCCCCGCGACTCGCTCGGGCCGTTTGTCCGCCGCGTACTCCGCGTAGTCGGATTCGATGCGGCTCGCCGCCGCCAGGAAAGACTGGTACACCTCGCTTGGGCTCGACCGGTTGATCGGCGCGATCAAGCCCTGAGGCTCCACCGCCTGCGTGGGCGGCACCAGACCGAGACAAAATAAAAGCAGCAGCAGAAAACGCATGGCCCGTGGCGGCCCTGGGCCGCCTTGAAAAAAGGGCAAGGATATTCGATGCCTGCGGCACAGGCCAGCGGGCCCGCTAGCCAAGAGCCGATCCCCGTGCGGCGCCCCTCAACGGGATCCGTCCACCGCGGCCTCCGGCTCCCAAAGCACGACACGACTGCCGCCTTCGGTTTTGGCGACGTACATCGCACTGTCGGCGCGCTGCATCAAGGTTGCCGCGTCGGCGCCATGCTCGGGACACAAGGCCACGCCGATGCTCGCCGAGATCGACAGACGCATGTTTTCGATCATATAGGGCTTGCCCAAACTCCGCAGAATGCGCCATGCCACGCGCATGATCTGTTCAGTGCCTCCCGCCTGCTCGATCAACACCGCGAGTTCGTCGCCGCCCAGGCGCGCCGGCACGTCGCGCTCGCGCACCAGGCTCCGGAGCCGCCCACCGACGGCGCCGAGCAGCAGATCTCCCACCCGGTGGCCGTAGATATCATTGATCTGTTTGAAACGGTCGAGATCGATGAATAACAGGGCCAGCCGCCGCTCTTCGCGACGGGCCGCCTGCGACAAGACCGCCTCCAGGCGCTCGTCGAACCTCATGCGATTGGGCAATCCCGTCAAGCGGTCGTGGCGCGCCAGGTGATGGTTGCGAGCCTCCATCCGCTTGCGTTCCGAGATATCGACGAACGAAATCAGCAGGCGATTCTCCACCACCGCGGCAAATGCCAGGATATCGAGGCCACGGCCATTGGCGCAGCGCACACGGGTTTCCAACTGCTCGATCGATCCCGGCGCCGCGGCGATCCGCCGTATCAGCTTCTGCCACTGGACACGGACTCGCGCCCGGTAGTCGCGATCCGGGTAGGCTCGCCGCAGCCAGCCTTTCGACGTCTGGATATCGTCGAGCGTATAGCCGAAACTGGCCACGAACTGGCGATTGACGAAAAAGGTATCGAGCCGGTCGATCAGGCGGGCATACAGGATGGGCGTGGGAATGTTATCGAGTGCCTGCTGCCAGCGCCGCTCGCCGGCGCGCAATTGCTCTTCCATCTGGCGCCGGGCGGTAATGTCGATCAACACGCCCTCCCACGCCAGGCTGCCATCGGGCAAGGCCGCCGGCGTGCACTCCACGCTGAACCAGCGTATACCGTCGGCGAGCCGCAGCCGCCCTTCCCAGTGCAGCGGCTGCCGCCGCGCCATGGCGCGCAAGCTGGAGCGGAGCCAAGCCCGGTAATCGTGCGGATGGATGTGCCGGAACACGAGTAGCGGGTCGTTCTTCAGTGCGTCGGGGGGCAATCCCGTCAGTTGCTGCCACGGCCCGCTGAGAAAGACGAAGCGCAGCGCCATCGCACGCGGTGCCGTTTTGCAAACATAGGTTGCCACCGGGATCGATCGGGTCAGGCGGAGGGCGATCTCGGCGTCGGGTCGGTCGCTCCAAAAATCTGGCATGCGTGCGATGCCTCCTGATACTGTCGATAAAGAAAAAGCCTCTTACGGCGCGAATGTTACCGGGTGTTTATCTCGAAGACCAGAGTTGTCTGCGGCCGCGGTGTCCGCCACGTGGTTCCGCCGCTCAAAAACCCGACGATCCCGGCCGACGCCTCAAGCGCGATACAGCCTGATATTCTGGAAGCCTGGCCGGCCACCTTGCAGACCTTTTTGGAGATGCTCCGATGCTTCGCCCGTTCTCCCGCCATGCGCTCATCAGGATCGCCCGCCGCCTGCCATCCGGCCTTCTGGCGACCTTGGCGGCGCTGGGCTGGCTGGTGCCCGCGGCGGCGCAGCAGATCATCCACACCGAGCCTTCGATGTTCTCTCCCATCGTGGTCTATGAGGCGCGAGGCGAGCGCTGCATGGCATTCGGCAGCGTGCAGGCCCTCGGCCGGCAAACCTGCCGAGATCTCAAACAGCCTGAACGCCTGGTGTTCCAGTACACCCAAATGGTGTTGAGCGCGCTCTGGCTGCAGCCCGATCCACAACGCATCCTGATCGTCGGGCTGGGCGGCGGCACCTTGCCCATGGCCTTGGCGGGGCTATTTCCCCAGGCGGTCATCGATACGGTAGAGATCGACCCGGCCGTACTGCGAGTGGCCCGCACCTATTTTGGCTATCGACCCGGCGAACGGCAACGCATACACGTGGCGGATGGTCGGGCCCACATCGAGGCGGCGGCGGCCAGGGGTGAGCACTACGACTTGATTATTCTGGATGCCTTCGATGCCACCTATATCCCGCCGCACCTCATGACTCGCCAGTTTCTGGAAACTGTCAAACAGCTTCTGAGTCCCGGCGGCGTACTGGCGGCGAACACATTCACGTCGAGCCGCCTGTACGAACGCGAGTCGGCAACCTATGCGGCGGTGTTTGGTCCGTACTATCAACTGCGCGGCGGCAACCGGGTCATTCTGGCTCGCCCGGCGGGATTGCCAAAGTTGCCCGAGCTGCGCACCCAGGCTCTGGAGCATGCGGCCGACCTGGCGCCCTTGGGCGTGTCTACCCCGCAATTGCTGAATCTGCTGGGCCCCATGCCCAACTGGCCGGCCGATACCGAGATCCTCAGCGATCCCTGAAACGCCGGGGCGGAGGCCCGCCCGCCGGCATCGCCTCCGCCCCCAGGGCAAAGCCCCCGGCTTTAGTTCTGCAGGCGCTGCTCGAGTGCTTGCTTGACGTCGCGGAGCTCGGCCGGCAGGCCATGCTCGAGCTTGATGAACAGTTCTTCGTGCAAGCCAAGTTCGTCGCGCCACGCCTGGACATCGATCCGCGTGATCCGCTCGAACTGCTCACGCGGGAAGTCGAGGCCGTCCCAGGCGAGGTCGTCGAAGTTCGGCGTGACGCCGAACACGTTGTCGACGCCCCCCGCCTGGCCTTCGATGCGCTCGAGCATCCACTTCAGGACGCGCATGTTGTCGCCAAAGCCCGGCCAGATGAACTTGCCGTTGTCGTCGGTCTGGAACCAGTTGACACAATAAATACGCGGCAGCCGGGCGCCGTTGGCTTCCAGCTGGCGGCCGAGCTCAAGCCAATGGCTGAAATATTCGCTCATGTTGTAGCCGCAGAACGGCAGCATGGCGAAGGGGTCGCGGCGCACCACGCCTTGCGCGCCCATGGCGGCGGCGGTGGTTTCGGAGCCCAGCGTGGCGGCCATGTACACGCCTTCGAGCCAATTGCGGGCCTCGGTGACCAGCGGTACGGTGGTGGACCGGCGGCCGCCGAACAGGAAGGCATCGATAGGCACGCCCGCCGGGTTATCCCACTCGGGGTCGATGGCGGGGTTCTGTTGCGCCGACACCGTGAAGCGGGCGTTGGGGTGGGCCGCCTTGCGGCCGCAGCCCGGGGTCCAGTCGTTGCCTTGCCAGTCGATGCAGTGCGCGGGCTCGGGGCCCATGCCCTCCCACCAGACGTCGCCGTCGTCGGTGAGCGCCACGTTGGTGAAGATGACGTTCTCGCGCAACGTGTCCATGCAGTTGCGGTTGGTTTTGTCGTTCGTGCCCGGCGCAACGCCGAAGTAGCCCGCTTCCGGGTTGATGGCATACAAGCGGCCATCGGCGCCGGGCTTGATCCAGGCGATGTCGTCGCCGATGGTGGTGATCTTCCAGCCCGGCAGCGCGGCCGGCGGGATCAGCATGGCGAAGTTGGTTTTTCCGCAGGCGGAGGGGAAGGCCGCCGCGACGTGGCGCTTCTGGCCATCCGGCGAAGTGACGCCGAGGATCAGCATGTGTTCGGCCAGCCAGCCCTGGTCGCGGCCCATCTTGGAGGCGATGCGCAGCGCCAGGCACTTTTTGCCCAGCAGCGCATTGCCGCCATAGCCCGAGCCGAACGACCAGATTTCGCGGGTTTCCGGGTAATGGACGATGTACTTGGTGCTGTTGCACGGCCAGGCGACGTCGGCCTGGCCTGGCTGCAGCGGTGCGCCCACGCTGTGGATGCAGGGCACGAACTCGCCGTTGGTGCCGAGCACGTCGTACACCTTGCGGCCCATGCGGGTCATGAGGCGCATGTTGGTGACGACATAGGGCGAATCGGTGAGCTCGATGCCGATGTGGGCAATGGGCGAGCCCAGCGGCCCCATCGAGAACGGCACGACGTAGAGCGTGCGGCCGCGCATGCTGCCGGCGAAGAGGCCATTGAGCGTCTGGCGCATTTCGGCCGGGTCGACCCAATTATTGGTGGGGCCGGCGTCTTCACGCTTGGCCGAACACACGAAGGTGCGGTCTTCGACGCGCGCGACGTCGGAGGGATCGGACCAGGCCAGATAGGAGTTGGGGCGCTTCTCGGGATTGAGGCGGCGCAAGGTGCCGGCCTGGACCATGAGCTCGGAGAGGCGGTCGTACTCTTCCTCGGAACCGTCGCACCATTCGATGCGGTCGGGCTGGGTGAGTGCGGCGATTTCGGCCACCCATGCCTTTAGACCCTCGTGGCGTACCCAATCGGGAGCGTTGAGTTCGATATCGGGTTGGGGATTGGCGACAGCATTCATAAGACTAGGTCTCCGGAAGGGTCCGCGTGACCGCGCAGCGGCGTTGCCAGAAGAGCAACGGTTGGACAGATTGAAGGGCCAGGAACCCCGACGGACGAGCCCGGCTCGGGGCGGATAAAGGGGCTTATTTTAATCGTACTGTCACGCTCGTGGGCAAGCACCCTCCGGCGCGCGTCCCTCGGCGGATTCTGCGACAATCGTTGGGATTTTTTCTGCTCGAAAGGAGGCGGATCATGAAGCTGTACTACACACCGGGCGCCTGCCCTCTGGCCGTTCACATTCTGCTGTGCGAACTCGGCCTGCCGCATGAACTCGTCAAGGTCGATCTCAAAACCAAGAAACTCGAAGACGGCGGCGACTACCTGGCCATCAACCCCAAGGGCTACGTGCCGGCCCTGGTGCTCGATAGCGGCGAGACACTCACCGAGATCCCCGCCATCGTGCAGTACCTGGCCGACACTCACCCCGACGCCGGCCTGCTGGCGGCTCCGGCCACCATCGAGCGTACTCGCGCCGTGGAATGGCTTACTTTCGCCGGCACCGAACTGCACCGCAGCTTTTCTCCGCTGTTCAATCCCGCCGCCAGCGACGACCTGAAGCAGGCGTCGCGCGACCGGCTGGCGCAGCGTTTCGGCTATCTCAATCAAGCCCTCGAGGGCAAGGCCTATCTGGTGGGCGAGCGTTTCAGCGTAGCCGACCCCTACGTGTTCACCATTCTCAACTGGACATTCATCCAGAAGATCGACCTTGCGCCCTGGAGCAACCTCGCCGCCTATCACCAGCGCCTCGCCCAGCGGCCATCGGTGCAGGCCGCGATGCGCGCCCAAGGCCTGATCTGAGCCGGCGCGGCCCCCCTCTTCCCTCTTTCTCAGGGCAGCTCGGCCGGATAGCTCTGCAACGCCAAGGCCACCTGGCGGCCGATATCGGCCGCCTCAAGCTTGGCGTTCACGGCGCCGTAGAAGACACCGTCGCGCACGAGATATAACGAGGGCAAATGAAACACCTCATAACGCTCCACCAGTCCCCGGTTATCGGCGGCATCGATCCAGGCCAGGCGCCGAACCGGCAAGTTCATCCCCGGCAGGCGCTCACGCGCCAGCCGGCAATTGCCGCAGTCCGGCGCCACGAATACCACCAGCGTGGCGCCGGCGGCATCGAGCAGAAAACGATCGGCGGTGCCATCGTCCAGCCATTCTTGTTCCAAAACACTCTCCCGCCCGGCGAAAACCGGCGCCGGCGGCATTGTAGCGGCCTCCCCGATTGCGAGGGTCGGCCGACCCTGCTACTCTCGTCACCAAAAAGCACAAGTGCCAACACGTCTCATTCTCGTTCCAAACCGGAGCCACCCTCGATGACACACTCCCAACGCCCCCTCATGCGGACCACTTGCCTCCTGGCCGCCACCGGAGCCATGCTGTTCGGCAGCCAAGCATTCGCCGTCGGCGAGGTGAGTCTCTATACCACCCGCGAACCCGGCCTGATCCAGCCCCTGCTCGACGACTTCAACCAGCAGACCGGCATCAAGGTCAATACGGTTTTCGTCAAAGACGGCTTGGCCGAGCGGGTCAAGGCGGAGGGCGACAAGTCGCCGGCAGACGTGCTCATGACGGTCGACATCGGCAACCTGCTCGACCTCGTGGAACAAGGCGTGACCCAGCCCGTGAAGTCGCAGGTGCTCGAGTCGGCGATTCCGGCCAACCTCCGCAGCGACAAGGGCGACTGGTACGCGCTGTCGCTGCGCGACCGCGTCCTGTACGTCGACAAAGATCAGAAAATCACCGAGTTCACGTACGAGGAACTGGCCGATCCCAAGTGGAAGGGCAAGGTTTGCATCCGCTCGGGGCAGCATCCCTACAACACCGCTCTTATCGCCGCCATGATCGCCCACGACGGGGCCGAGGCCACCGAGCAGTGGCTGCGCGGCGTCAAGGCCAACCTGGCGCGCAAGGCCACCGGCGGCGACCGCGAGGTGGCCCGCGACATTCTCGGCGGCATCTGCGACATCGGGATCGCCAACGCCTACTACGTGGGCCGCATGAAGAACAGCCCCGAAGGTTCCGATGCCCGCCAGTGGGGCGATGCGATCAACGTCGTGCGTCCCACCTTCAAGCAGAGCGGCGGCACCCACGTCAACGTCACCGGGGCGGCGGTGGCCCGGCATGCGCCCAACGCCAACAACGCGCTCAAGCTGCTCGAATACCTGGTCTCGGACCAGGCCCAGAGCCTGTACGCCAAGGCCAACTACGAGTATCCGGTCAAGGCGGGCGTGGAGCTCGATCCGGTGGTCGCCAGCTTCGGCACCCTCACGGCCGACTCGCTGTCGCTGCCGGAGATCGCCCGCTATCGCAAACAGGCCAGCGAACTGGTCGACAAAGTCGGCTTCAACGACTAGTCTTCCGCCTTCGCCCGGCCACGCGGGGCGGCCTCCAGGCCGCCCCGTTCGTCTTCTCTCCGATGTCGATTCCCGCCTCCCTGCCCGCGCTGGCTTCGCGCCCCGCCGCACCTTCCCGCCACCGCATCCTGAATGCCATCTGGCTGCCTCTGGCCGTTCTGGCGGCCGCCACCGTGCTGGCGCCGCTGCTCTCGCTGGCTTGGTCCGCGCTGCAAGGCAGCCCCGGTCTGTGGCTGCACCTGGCCGAGCACGTCCTGCCGCGTGCGCTGAGCAATACGCTGGCCTTGCTGCTGGGGGTCGGCATCATCGTGATCCTGCTCGGCACCGGCGCCGCCTGGCTCGTCACCGCCTACGACTTCCCGGGCCGGCGGATACTGGGCTGGGCACTGCTGCTGCCCCTGGCGGTACCCACGTACATCATCGCCTTCAGTTATCTCGACATCCTGCACCCCCTGGGACCGGTGCCCAGCGCCTTGCGTTGGCTGCTGGGCATCGACAGCCCCAGGGGATTGCGCCTGCCCGACGTGCGCTCGCTGGGCGGCTGTATCCTCGTGCTGGGCTTCGTGCTCTACCCTTATGTGTACCTCACCACCCGGGTCATGTTCCAAAGCCAGGCGGCCAGCCTGCTGGAGGCCGCGCGTACCTTGGGTGCTGGTCGCACCGAGGTCTTCTGGCGGGTGGCCTTGCCCTTGGCCCGCCCCGCAATCGCCATCGGCGCCAGCCTCGCCCTGCTCGAAGCGCTCAACGACATCGGCGCTTCAGAGTTCCTGGGGGTGCAAACCCTGACCGTGTCGGTCTATACCACCTGGATCACACGATCCGACCTGCCGGGTGCGGCGCAGATCGCGCTCAGCATGCTGGCCCTGGTGCTTGCCCTCATCCTCGTCGAGCGCCAGGGCCGCAAGCGCCAGCGCTACTCGCTCACCCAGCGCCCCAGGCCCCTGCAGCCGCTGCGCCTGCGAGGCGGGCGCGCCCTGCTGGCCCTGATTCTGGGCTGGATTCCGGTCGTCGTGGGTTTCCTGGCACCCGCCGCCTATCTGGTCGAGGCCACCGCCAAGCGCCTGCACTTGGTGGGCGGTGTCTCCGCCCAGTTGCTGGCCAGCCTGCAGAACACCGTCGTGCTCGCCCTCACCGCCACGCTGGTCACGGTGCTGGCCGGCCTGGTGGTGGCCTGGGCGGTGCGCAGCGCCCGCCATCGCCGCCAGGCCCGGCTCGGCGCCGCTTGCGCCCGGGCGGCCAGCCTGGGCTATGCCGTACCCGGTACGGTGCTGGCGATCGGCTTGCTCACCCCGCTGGCGGTCGTTGACGACGTCATCGGACACGTTTTGTCCGCGCTTTTCGATATTCCGCCCCAGCTTTGGCTGATGGGTTCGATGAGTGCGCTGGTGCTGGTCTATCTGCTGCGCTTTTTGGCGATCACGGTTGGCGGCATCGAGGCCGGCCTTGCGCGCATCCCGGTGTCGCTCGACTTCGCCGCGCGTTCGCTGGGCGAGAATTCCGCCGGCATGCTGCGCCGCATCCACCTGCCGCTGCTGCGTCCGGCCCTCGCCGGCGCAGCCTTGCTGGTCTTCGTCGACGCCATGAAGGAACTGCCGGCCACGCTGCTGCTGCGTCCCATGAATTTCGATACCCTGGCCACCTGGCTCTACGCCGAGGCCGCTCGCGGTACCTATGAAGAAGGCGCGGTGGCCGCGCTAGCCATCGTGCTGGCGGGCCTGCTGCCGGTGGTATTGCTGGCGCGGGCCGGCCAGCCCACTTCCGCACGGAGCTCCCCTTGATGTCATCCTCCCTGGAACTCGCGCACCTGGCGCTGGGCTACGATACGCCGCATGGCTTCAAGTCCATCGTTCACGGTCTGAATCTTTCGCTGGAGCAAGGGCAAATCGGCTGCCTGCTGGGCGAATCCGGCTGCGGCAAGACCACAGTGCTGCGCGCCATCGCCGGCTTCGAGCCGTTACGGCAGGGCCGGATCGCGCTCAAAGGCCGAGTCCTGGCCGGTCCCGGCGTGGACCTTCCGCCCGAGCAGCGCCAGGTTGGCATCATGTTCCAGGACTACGCGCTCTTTCCCCATTTGAACGTGGAGCGCAACGTCGGCTTCGGCCTGCGCCGGATGCCCGCCGCGGAGCGGCGCGACCGGGTCGCGCTGATGCTCGAGCGCGTCGGCCTGGCTCATACCGCGGGCCAGTATCCGCACGAGCTTTCAGGCGGTCAGCAACAGCGGGTCGCGCTCGCGCGAGCGCTGGCCCCGGCCCCCGACCTGCTGCTGCTGGACGAGCCCTTTTCCAATCTCGATCTGCATACCCGCGAATCGCTGGCGTTCGAAGTGCGCGATATTCTCAAGCAGAACGGCGCCACCGCGATTGTCGTCACGCACAACCAGGCCGAGGCCTTCGCCATTGCCGACCGCATCGGCGTCATGCGCCAGGGCCGCATCCTGCAGTGGGATACGCCGTATCAGGTGCACCATCATCCCGCCGACGATTTCGTGGCTGACTTCGTGCGGCAGCATGAGGTTCTGCGCGACCGGCGCTCGGAGGCACTGCGGCGCGCCGGTTGATCGTGGTGGCTCTGTAGCGCTCTGGATGCAATGACTCAGGCCCGCAGCGCTTCACCGTAACGCCGCGTGAAGTCTTCCACGGCTTGGGCGAAGCGGTCGACATCATCGTCGTTCAGCGGCAGCGACAGCACGATGAAGCCGCGCGGCGCGACGTAGAATCCTTGTTCCAACATATCAAAGAAGAACAGATTCTTGATCAAACGCTCGCTGGCCGGGATGTCTTGCGAGCTGCGGATCTCCGCTCGGGTGGCGTGCAGATTCATCAGCGAACCCAGGCCGGTGAACTGCAGCTCGGTTCCCGCCTCGCGGCAAAAGGCATTGAGGCGTGTACGCAGGGCGTCGCCCCGCGCGTTGAGCGCCCGCGCGGCGTCGGCGGTGTAGATTTTGGTCAGGCCGGCGATGCCGGCCGACATAGTGACGACGTTGTTATTGAACGTCCCCGCATGGCCAAGATGACCCGGCTTGCGCGGATCGAACTGCGCCATGATATCCGCCCGGCCGCCGAAGGCGCCGAACGACATGCCCCCGCCGATGTACTTGCCCAGCGTCGTCAGGTCGGGCGTGATACCCAGCTCGGCCTGGCGGCCGCCGGGCGAAAGGCGCGAGGTCATCACCTCGTCAAACACCAGCATGGCGCCGGCTTCGGTGGCGAGCCGCCGCAGGCCGCGCAGAAAGCCCGGGTCGCCGACGATGCAGCCGCCGGCGCCTTGCATGGGCTCGGCCACGATGGCGGCGATCTCCGGGCCGTGCTCGTCCACCAACGCCTGTACACTGGACAAGTCGTTGTAGGTGCCGATCAGAAACTCGTGCGGTACGTTGACGGGCGAAGAACCGCCCCCGAAGGTCAGCACGCCGCCGTGATAGCCGCCTTCGAACACCAACACCTTGCGGCGACCGGTAAAGTGTTTGGCGGCGGCGATCGCCATCAGATTGGCCTCGGTACCGGAGTTGGTAAAACGCACTTGCCGCAACGAAGGGAAGCGCTCGACCACCAGCCGGGCCAGTTGGGCCTCCAGCAGGTTATGGCCGGTAAGGTTGATGCCCTCGCCCACCGCGGCGAAGATCGCCTCGCGAATCACCGGGTGGCTATGACCATAGAGGCCGGCGGTGAACTCGCCCAGAAAATCCAGATACTCATGACCGTCGGCATCCCACAAACGGGCGCCCTCGCCGCGCACCATGGCCAGCGGAAAAGGATCGTAGTAGAGCACCGAGCGGGTGTTGCCACCGGGCATCACCTCGGTGGCCCGCCGGTATTGCTCGGCGCTTTTCGGATGACGCGCGACGTAGGCGTTGCGCAGACGGTTCAGTTCGGAGTCGAGATTCATGGTTGGGTGCTAACAAAATGGCCGGGAGGGACGTTGCCAGGCTCGCCGGGCTGCCGATGGCTGGCGGGATTCGAGAGTGGGACGAACCCCTCGCGGCCAATGAAGGCCGTGGGCCGCCCGCCGTGCGGCCGGCGGCGGATTCGCCCAACAGACACATATTATTGTACGACGTACAATTAATGCAATAGAGGCTCGCGCCGCAGGCTAGTCCGCCACCGGATCGCCAAAGCCGCCCCCGCCCGGAGTCTCGATGATCACCACGTCGCCGGTCTGGACCTCGGTACGGTCTTGCGGCCCCAGTTCATCGATGCCGCCGGCGGCGCGCTCGACGGCGTTGCGGCCCCGCGCGCCAGGCTGCCCGCCATGCAGGCCGAACGGCGCATGCACGCGGTTGTTGGATAGGATGGAGACCGTCATCGGTCGCAGAAAGCGCAGCCGCCGCACGCCGCCGTCGCCCCCCCGCCAACGGCCGCTGCCGCCCGAGCCCTGCTTGATGGCATAGGACTCCAGCCGCACCGGAAAGCGCAATTCGAGCACCTCGGGATCGGTCATGCGCGAGTTGGTCATGTGCGACTGCACGACCGCCGTGCCGTCGAAGCCGCGCGCCTGGCGCCAATCGACGCCGAGGTCGGCCAGGCCGGCGCCGGTGCCGCCCGCAATGGTTTCGTAATACTGGTAGCGCGCGTCGCCGAAGGTGAGATTGTTCATCGTGCCCTGGCTCGACGCCATCACGCCCAGCGCGCCGTAAAGGGCATTGACGACGCACATGGAGGTTTCGACATTGCCCGCCACCACGGCCGCCGGGGCCACCGGATTGAGCAGGCTCCCCTCGGGGACGATCACCCGCAACGGCTTGAGGCAGCCGGCATTCAGGGGAATATCGTCGTCGACCAGCGTGCGGAACACGTACAGCACCGCGGCCATTGCCACCGCCTTGGGCGCATTGAAGTTATTGGCCATTTGCGGGGAGGTGCCGGTGAAATCGATAGTCGCGCGGCACGCCTCGCGATCCACCTCGATCCTCACCTGGATCACGCCACCGTTGTCCATCCGATAGGTAAACTCGCCGTCGCCCAGCACCGGCAGCACGCGGCGCACCGCCTCCTCGGCGTTGTCCTGCACGTGGCCCATATAGGCCCGGACCACGTTCAGGCCGTAATGCGCGCACATGTTGAGGAGTTCCTGCACGCCGGTTTCATTGGCCGCGACCTGGGCCTGCAGGTCGGCGATGTTCTGGTCGGGATTACGAGCCGGCCAGGGCCCCGACGCCAGCAGTCGCCGCATGTCGGCTTCGTGGAACTCCCCCTGGCTGACCAGGCGCACGTTGGTGAGCAGCACGCCCTCGTCGTCGATGGTGCGCGAGTCGGGCGGCATCGAGCCCGGCGTGGTGCCCCCGATATCGGCATGGTGCCCCCGTGAACCCACGTAGAACAGGATCTCGCCGCCGTCGGGGCGGAACACCGGGGTAATCACCGTGACGTCGGGTAGATGCGTACCGCCCTGGTAGGGATTATTGAGCACATAGACGTCTCCCGGCCGCATGCGGCCGGCGTTGTCTTGCATCACCCGGCGCACCGATTCGCCCATCGACCCGAGGTGAACCGGAATATGGGGCGCATTGGCGATCAGGCTGCCTTCGCCGTCGAAGATGGCGCAGGAGAAATCCAGGCGCTCTTTGATGTTCACCGAGTGCGCGGTGTTCTGCAGGCGGTGACCCATCTGCTCGGCGATCGACATGAACAGATTGTTGAAAACCTCCAGCATCACCGGGTCGGCTTCGGTGCCAAGCGCCCGGCGCTGCGGCCGCGCCTGCACCCTGCGCAAGACGATGTGATCGAGCGGAGTAAGCTCCGCCTGCCAACCGGGCTCGATCACCAGCGTCTGGTTGGCTTCGATGATGATCGACGGGCCATTCACGCGATCGTGCGGCTGCAGCGAGTTCCGCTCGTAAAGCGGGGTGTCGCGCCATTGGCCGCCACTGAAGGTGCGCACCACACGGCTCGGCGCCAGCGGCGCCGAGCGCCGCGACCGCGCCGGCGCCTCCGCCACCGGCTGCCCGCCACCGCTGGCTTCCACCGAAAGCGTCTCGACCACGACTTCGCGGCCCGGCATCAAAAACGCAAAGCGTTGCCGATAGGCGGCCTCGAAATCGGCCAACATTTGCCGACGAGGGCCGTACGGCACCTCCAGCGAAGTATCGGAGCCGCGATACTTGAGGTGCGCGAAGCGTCGCGCCCGCACGGCCTCGCGCGGCAGATTCTGGAGGGCCAGGGCCTCGGCGGCCGCCTCGGCCAATTCGTTGCCGGCCCGCTCCAGCGCCGGCATGGCGGCTTCGTCCAGCGTCAGTTCCATCGTGCGTTGCCGCATCTCCGACTGCTCGGCCAGGCCCATGCCATAGGCGGACAGCACGCCGGACAAAGGATGAGCAAACACGGTGGACATGCCCAGGGCATCGGCAACCAGGCAGGCATGCTGCCCGCCGGCCCCGCCGAAGGTCGTTAGCGCATAGTCGGTCACGTCGTGCCCGCGCTGCACCGAGATTTGCTTGATCGCCTCGGCCATATTGCCCACCGCGATTTCCAGGTATCCCTCCGCCAATTGTTCCGGCGACCACTCCCGGCCGGTGGCCGCCGCCACCTCGTCGGCGCGCTGCCGGAAGCGTTCCGTCACAGCGTCCACATCCAGCGGCTGATCCGCCCGCGGGCCAAATACCGCCGGAAAAAAATCGGGCTGCAACTTGCCCAGCAACACATTGCAATCGGTGACCGTCAGCGGCCCGCCGCGGCGGTAGGCGGCCGGCCCGGGATTGGCGCCCGCGGAGTCCGGCCCCACCCGCAGCCGCGCGCCATCGAAGTGCAGGATCGACCCACCGCCAGCCGCGACCGTGTGGATGCGCATCATCGGCGCCCGCATGCGCACTCCCGCCACCAGGGTTTCGAACTCGCGCTCGAACTCTCCCGCGTAATGCGAAACATCGGTGGACGTACCGCCCATGTCGAAGCCGATGACCCGCTCGAATCCCGCCAAGGCGCTGGTGCCCGCCATGCCGACGATGCCTCCGGCCGGGCCCGACAGAATCGCATCCTTGCCCCGGAAGTGAAAGGCATCGCTCAAGCCGCCGCTGGATTGCATGAACATCAACGGGATACCCGGCAGTTCGGCCGCCACCTGGGCGACGTAGCGCCGCAGAATGGGCGACAGATAAGCATCGACCACCGTGGTGTCGCCGCGCGATACGTACTTGATCAGCGGGCTCGCCTCATGCGACACCGATATCTGCGTAAAGCCCATCTCGGCCGCCAGCGCCGCCGCCGCCTGCTCGTGTGCGGGCTCGCGCCAGGCGTGCAGGAACACGATGGCCAGCGCGCGGATACCGCCCTCGTATACGGCCTGGAGATCCTCGCGCAAACGACGCAGGTCGAGTTCACGCACCACGCCGCCATCGGCGGCCAGGCGCTCGTCGGCCTCGATCACGGTTTCGTAAAGCAGCTCGGGCAGCACCACTTGGCGCGCGAACAGCGCCGGCCGGTTTTGATAAGCGATGCGCAGGCCGTCGCGAAACCCGCGGGTGGTGACCAGTGCGATGCGTGCGCCCTTGCGTTCGAGCAAGGCATTGGTGGCCACCGTGGTTCCCATGCGTACGCACTCCACCAGACTGGCCGGCACGGCGTCGCCCGCCGCCACTCCCAGCAAGCGGCGGATGCCGGCCACGGCGGCGTCGTCGTACTGCTCGGGGTTCTCCGACAGCAGTTTGGCGGTGGCCAAGCTGCCGTCGGGCCGCCGCGCAACGATATCCGTAAAGGTGCCGCCACGATCGATCCAGAATTGCCACTTCATGGGGTAGGCTCGCTGTTGCAGGTGGAAATAGCCATGGCCATGCCGGCACGTGGCGCCAGCCAGCATTTTGCCCCAGGATGGTGGCGGAGTCCGCCACGATGCCGCAAGTTCACAAAGCCATTAGGCACCAGGCCACGGCGCCAAGGCACTCGGCTCGAACGATCCGTGGGCAGCCCGCCGCGGCGTTGACGCTGGGCGAGATTCACGAATATAGTGAATCAATCGGGTTTTCATTTTCGTTTTGTTTTCGAATCCATCCCGGCCCGGCCTGCCCCGGCCTTCGGTGAGCCTTGTCATCCGCTCGCAAAAACCCGTCACCATCCCGGGGAACCCCACCTCTTTCTCTCACCCCACCGCCTTCCGACCATGCCTTTGCGCGCCACGGACACTCCCGCCTCCCCTTTGCGTCGCACCCTGCTGCTTGCCCTGGGGCTCGCTCCTTTCAGCACCTTTTCCCAACCCGCCAATCAGGTTCCGCCCCGGCCCGGCCGCGACTGGAACGAGCCCATCGGCCCCACCATCGCCGATCTGCCCTCCGAACACTACGTCTTCCAACGCCTGTCGCTGGAATCCGCCGATGGCCAGCGACGTTACCGCATCGATATCGGCACGCCGCGCCGGCCGCCGCCGCCCGCCGGCTACCCGGCGCTGTATATGCTCGACGGCAACGCCGCCCTGCATACTTTGCAGCCACAAGACCTCGCCACGCTGGCCGCCGGCGACCCGCCGGTGCTGATCGGTATCGGCTATGACGTTCCCGGCCGGCACGACGTTCTCGCCCGCGCCTTCGACTACACCCCGCCGGTCATCCGTGACGGCCAGCCCGACCCCAATGTCGAGGAGCGCGGCCGCCCGGGCGGCGGCGCCGATATTTTCCTCGACCTCTTCGAGCAGCGCATCCGCCCGGAGGTCCTGGCCCGCGCGGCCATCGATCCGCGGCGCCAGACTTTATGGGGCCATTCCTACGGCGGGTTGCTTGCCCTGCATACCTTGATGACGCGGCCGGCGCTGTTTCAGCGCTATGTGGCGGGCGATCCTTCGATGGGCTGGCACGATGGCGTGCTGCTGCGCACGGCCGATGGCTTCCGCGCGGAGCAGGCGCCGGGCGTCACCGTCCGCATCCTGGTGGGCGGCAGCCAGCCTCGCCGGGCGCCCGGCACCCCGCCTCCGCCGCCGCCCGCCAGCGTCATCCCCGGCGTGCCGCCGGGGCGCGAAAGCGCCTACCAACTCGTGGAGCGCCTTGCGGCCGAAGGTATGGACATCACCTTCGAAGCCTTTCCCGAGCAGAATCACGGCCAGTTATTCGCCACGTCGCTGTATCCGGCGCTGCGGGTGGCGGTGCGGTAGGCGGAGGCGCTTTGCCGCCAAAGGCTTGGCGAATTGGCGGCAGCCCTTCCGACCCCGGCCACCAAATCCGTGGGCCGCGCAAATCCGCAGAGGGCCCATTGACGCCACACAAGATACATTTAGAATGCATGTTATCAACCGGCGCCCGTGAAAGCGGGAACACCGGCGGCCATCTCTATGGGAGACCCATGCCATGGCGCTGCGACATGCTCAATACATGGAGGTCATCGACCTCACCGCTCCCGAACCCATCGGCTGTACTTCGATCAGCACCAGTCTTTTCAAGGCCGAGCAGCTGCAAGTCCTGCGACTCGTGCTACCCAAGGATCACACGCTGCCGGAACACCACGTCATCGGCGAGATCACCATTCATTGCCTGAGCGGCGACTCCACGGTCAAGACGCCGAGCGCCGAATGCCGGCTCACCGCGGGCGAGCTCGTCGTCCTGGCCGGCAACGAGCCTCATGCCGTGCATGCGCACGAAGCCTCCACTCTGCTCGTCACCATCGTCCGCGGCTAAGCCGCGGGCCCCCGTTTCCCCACCCTCCTTCCTTTCTCAAGGACTCTCACGGTGAACCATACCCGCAGATTGTGGACAGCCCTGGCCGTACTCTTGACTCTCTCGTTTGCCGCCCTGTTGTGGTCGGGCGTACAAATCCAGCGCCATTCGGCGCCCATGCCCGAGCGGGTCGTGGCCGAGGATGGCTCGTCGGTCTACACGCGCGCCGAGATCGAACGCGGCCGCCAAGTGTGGCAGTCGCTGGGCGGTATGCAGTTGGGCTCCATCTGGGGCCACGGCGCCTATGTCGCGCCGGATTGGAGCGCCGATTGGCTGCATCGCGAAGCCGTGGCGCTCCTCGACCTCTGGGCCAAGGCCGAATATGGCGGCACCTCCTATGCGCAGCTCGCACCCGATGCGCAATCCGCGCTGCAAGGCCGGCTGCAGCGGCTGATGCGGCGCAATACCTACGATGCGGCGGATGGCACCATCACGCTCACCAATGATCGCGCCGTCGCCATTGCCCAGGTGGCGGAGCATTACATCGATCTCTTCGGCGATGATCCGGCCACCACCGCGCTGCGCGAAGCCTATGCCATGAAGAACAACACGGTGCCCGATGCCGAGCATCGGCGCCTGCTTACCGCGTTTTTCTGGTGGACGGCCTGGGCCGCAACCACGGAGCGGCCGCCGGCCTCGCCGGGGACCATCTCGGCCGACCGGCTGCCCCTGCAAACCAAACAAAGCACCTATACGAACAATTGGCCCAGCGAGCCGTTGGTCGGCAATACGCCGCCGCCCAGCACCTGGGTATGGTCGGCTTTCAGCATTATTTTTCTGCTCGCCGGCATTGCCTTGCTGGGCTGGCATCATGCGGTTAACCGCGACGATGATCTAGCGCATCAGCTTCCGGCAAGCGACCCCCTGGCGGGCTTGCGAGTCACGCCATCCATGCATGCAACGGCCAAGTATTTCTGGCTGGTGCTGATCTTGTTCCTGGTACAGATCACCTTGGGCGCCATCACCGCCCACTATCAGATCGAGGGCCAACAAGCCTATGGCATCGCGCTGGCCGAGGTCCTGCCCTACTCCATCACCAGAACCTGGCATACGCAGTTGGCGGTGCTCTGGATCGCCACGGCCTGGCTGGGCACCGGTCTGTACATCGCTCCCGCGCTCTCGGGCCACGAACCGCGCTGGCAACGGGCGGGGGTCAATTTCCTTTTTTGCAGCCTGATCGTCATCGTCGCAGGTTCCTTTACCGGACAATGGTTCGCCGTGATGCAGACGCTCGGTCTGGACCACAACTTCTGGTTCGGCCACCAGGGCTGGGAATATGCCGACATCGGCCGCTTCTGGCAGATTTATCTGTTCATCGGCCTGCTCTTGTGGCTTTTATTGGTGGGGCGGGCGCTTTGGCCCATCCTGCGCGGGCCCTCCAACGCCTCCCGGACCATCGTGGGTCTGCTCTTCCTTGCCACGGTGGCGATCGGCGTGTTCTACGCCTCCGCCCTGATGTGGCGCGAGCATACCCACCTTTCCATCGTCGAATACTGGCGCTGGTGGTTGGTTCACCTCTGGGTGGAAGGCTTCTTCGAAGTCTTCGCCACCGCGGTGATCGCGCTCGTTTTTACACGCCTGGGCCTGTTGCGCACCTCGACGGCGGCCGTCGCGGTGCTCTTCGCCACCATCGTCTTCATGACGGGCGGCGTGCTCGGCACACTGCATCACCTGTATTTCGTCGGCAGCCCCACGGCTGTCGTAGCGCTGGGCGCCAGTTTCAGCGCCCTGGAGGTGGTGCCCTTGGCCTACCTGGGCTTCGAGGCCTACCATACCTACCGCCTGGGCCATGCCACCTCCTGGGTCAAGCGCTATCGCTGGCCCATCCGCTTCTTCCTGGCGGTATCGTTCTGGAACCTGGTTGGCGCCGGCCTGTTCGGCTTTCTCATCAACCCGCCGCTTTCCCTTTACTACATGCAGGGGCTTAACCTGACCCCCTTGCACGCCCATACCGCGCTGTTCGGCGTTTATGGCATGCTCGGCATTGCCCTGGTGCTGCTCTGCGTGCGTGGCCTGCGCCCGAACCTTGTCTGGAACGAAGGCCTGCTGCGCTGGAGCTTCTGGTCGCTCAATATCGGGCTGGCGCTGATGGCGGCGTTTACTCTGCTGCCGCTAGGCACCCTGCAACTGCTCGCCGCGCTGGAGCATGGTTATTGGTATGCCCGCTCCGCCGAGTTCATGCAACAACCCATCGTCGACTTCCTGGTCTGGATGCGGGTGCCTGGCGACGTCGTCTTCAGCATCGGCGCTTTGCTGCTGGTGTGGTTCGTGCTCCAGCTGTGGCTGCGCCCGAAAACCGAGAATGCCGACGCTGGCGCAATGGAGCACCCTCGGTGAGATAGCGCCGCGCAATTCACGCTTCCAAGAACACCCGCCGTGTGTCTCGGAAGCGTGTCGCCACGTTCTGGGCGTGGCCGAGTCGGACAAAACTCTCGGCGGCTTGCGGGATTAGTGGTGCGTGGCGTCTCTATCCACCGTGACGACTATTGATGACTTCCTGTACGGATATCTCGCATGCCTTTCGGGAACGCCGACTCCCTCGCCTAGTTCGCCACGAGATTCGCGGCCTTGGCCACATTCCCGATCTTCTCCATTTCCTGCTGGTGGAAACTCAGCATCTCATCCGGCCGCATGGTGAAGGAGTCCATGGCGGCGTTGGCAAATAAAGCTTGTACTTCGTCGGTTTCAACCACTTTCCTCACGATCTCGCTCAGGCGGTTGACGATGGGTTCGGGCGCGCCGGCCGGCATCCAAAAACCATACCAGGCGGTAAGGTCGAAGTCTTGATAGCCTAGCTCCTGGAGAGTGGGTAGCTCGGGCATCGCCGGCATGCGCTTGCCGCCGCTCACCGCCAGCGCACGCAGCCGCCCGGCGCGGACGTGAGGACCTGAAGCGGGCAAGTCGACGAACACGAGATCCAGTTGCCCACCGATCAGATCGGTGAGCGCTTGCGCCGGCGTTTTATAGGGTACGTGCAGCAGATCGATGCCCGCCTGCTGTTGGAAGAACTCGCCGGCCAGCCGGGTCGTGGTGCTGCCGCTGCCGAAGCTGAGCTGGTCCGGATTCCGTTTGGCGGCATCGGCGAACTCCTGCACGCTGTGATAGGGCGAGCCGGCATTGACGTTCATCAGCATTCCCGTGCGGGCGACGGTGGTTACCGGCGTAAAGTCGCGGATCGGGTCGTATGTCGCCGCCTTGATCAAGTAGGGGTTCAGAACCTGAGTCGAACTGGATGACAGCAATACGGTGTAGCCGTCGGGCTCGGCTTTCTGCACGGTTTGCACGCCGATGATGCCGTCGGCGCCAACCTTGTTCTCGATCACCACAGGTTGGCCGGTTTGGGCGGTGATCGCCTTGGCCAGCACCCGGCCGATCGCGTCGGTGCCGATATAGCTCAGCGCCTCGCTAGCAGGGATGTCGCTCCCTTCGCGGCAGATCACCGCCGCGATCTCCAACTCGTAGTCAAGCTTCTCCGTAGCTGACGGCATCGGCACCGCCTCCTCATGACCATAAAGGCACAAGGGGTTCGAAAAATAGAACACCGGCAGACGATAGTAAGCGGCCGGCATCTCCCATTGGCCTCCCATCGTGGCATGGCCTTCATAAGCCATAAAGTCGCGGATGGTAGGCGGCCGCAGCACCGGCGGACCCAAACGATGCTCGCTTGGGGACAGGCCTTCGATTCCGGGTGCAGCGAGGCGCGCGCGCAACGTATTCAGCGCCGCTTCGCCCAGGCCGAACAAGGCTTGAACATCGACGATGGGCTCGGGATGCTTCAGCAATTCTCGAACATCGAATATCCGGCCGTCCACGACGACGCCGGCGCGGAAGTCCCGCGCCGTCTTATAACTCACTAATTTCACCCTGACTTTCTCCTTGTTATGAAGCAGGCTGGCCTCATGGCCGAAGTGCTTCACTCACGTCGAAACTCCGCTTTGGCACGTGTTCAAGCTCGAACATGCAGAGTCTTGATGAAGCCCGGATAAACGTCCAATACCAAATTGTTGTTCTTCGATCAATCTCATGGATGGTGGTGCGCGACAGACTGCGGGCGCTCCCTCGCCACCAGAGCCGGTGACTTACGAAGACGCCAGACTACCAATCACTCGGCACAGCCCTGCCCTCTCGCCTTTGTTCATACAAAAATGGCTTAGCGGAGCCCTCGAGCGGCCGGTGGCGAATCTCCATCGACTGTTCCGCAAAAGGCCACTTCAGTTCGTTAGTGAGGCTGACGTCAGCCACGGCCTCGATCAGGAGCTCTACGATTTGCCGGTAATGGGGGCCGCCATCGCCGAGGATGATCGCCTTGAGCAGCGCGGTCCAATGCAAACGATTGACATGATCCACATCGGTGCCGGCCTCGATCAACGTGCGTATCGTCTCGACGTGGCCATGGCCGCGCGCGCCCGCATAGAGTTAAGGACTATCCTGAATGTTGTCTTTGGCATTGACGTCGGCGCCAGCGTCGATGAGCACCTTGGCCGCCTTGACAGCGTTGGCGTGGGTGGCTGCCAGAAGCGCTGTGGCCCCACTGGCGTTGCGCGCATCAACCTCGGCTCTTTCAGCCAAAAGCCGCTCGACACCCATAGCGTCATTTCTTGCCGCTGCATTGTGCAATGGTGTGTCACTCATGGCCATTCCTGAAGTCGAGAAGCCAGCCGTCAGCAGCAATGCGACAGTGCCGGAAAGAAATCTACGACGAAACATGATGAACTTCCGTGGGCGACGGCGAGCACAAAATCCCTTGATCGACTTATGGGCCCACTCCGTGCTGCCGCCGATCGTCCGGGACGAAGACGCATAAAATACTTGAACATTAAATGTCCAGATAGTTCTCATCAGGTACAAAAGCACATCTCGGCTGTTGAGCCCAATATGACTGGGGTCAGTGCCTGATTGATATAAGGTACGATACGCGGACGCCGCCAGCTTGACGCTGGCGACGCACCATGCCTCAACAGCTGTGCAATACTTTTCATAGGAATCCGTAATGATTCGCAATTTTGTTCTTGCAACGGTACTACTAGCTCCAATCGCAGTGACCGCGCAACAACTGCCCACGGCACCGTACCTGCCCCTTGAACTCGCCACCCAGGCTGCAGACGCCGCCTTGAAGGCTTGTGCAGCCGAGAAGCACAACGTGAGCGTCGCCATCGTAGCTCGCGACGGTGCGACCAAGGTGCTGCTTAAGGCGGATAACTCTGGTCCTCACACCGGGCAGAGCGCCACGGGTAAAGCTTTCACCTCAGCGGCCATGGGTCGCGATACCGCAGGCCTGGCCGGGTTTATTGCGGCTCAGCCGGCAAACGACGGCCTGCGCGACATGGATCCGCGAATGGTCATCCAAGGCGGTGGCTTGCCGATCCGGATCAACAACGCCTTGGTTGGAGGCATCGGGGTGGGTGGCGCCCCCACGGGCGACATCGATGCCCTGTGTGCCGTCGCCGGCCTGAAGGCGATCGGCGCCGCGACGGAATAGTACCGGCGTAGTCCCGCCATGACGGGGGCCGGATGAAGCCGGCAACTCATGACGCCGGCGCTACCCGGTGGTGGGGACACTCGATAGCCTGGACCTGTGAAACCGTCGCAGCCATTTCACGCTGACGGACGCGCAACTCTCCCAGCCCTTCAGCAGACTGGAGAGGAAGAAACAGAGCCCTCGATCTTGAAATCACGCTCACCAGACCGAGCCGGAGGAGTGTTCCTCCAACGGATTCAGGGGCGAAATGGGTCTGCGCACCTTCTTGAACGGCAAGGTTTTAGTAACTCTCGCCCCTGATCTGTACGATATGTGCATGATGCAAGAGCCGGTCCAGCATGGCGGACACCAGCGCCTCATTTCATTGCCACCAAGTACATCATCCTATTGTCCGAAGGGCAGCTTCGACGTGGTGATGACCGAGCCCGCCTCATAGCGCTTGGCGATCACCTGGAAGAACAGGTTGGCCTGATCGCCAGTCATGGGCAAGTAACCGATCTCATCGACCATGAGCAGGCTGGGCCCTTGAATGGAGGGCCGCAAGAAAGGCTTGTCACGGCCCTGACGCTGTGCGGTTTCCAGTTGCAGCAGCAGATCGGCCGCACTGATGAACCTGACCTTCAATCCGGCTTGAGCTGCCAGGTAGCCCAGGGAGATTGCCAGGTGCGTCTTGCCCACGCCGCTCGGACCCAGCAGCATGACGTTCTCGCGCCGCTCAACGAACGCGAGCGAAACCAGCTGCAAAATGACATCCCTGGGCGCGCCGGTGGCAACGGCAAAATCAAACGAGTCCAATGTTTTGAGCGCTGGAAAGCCGGCCATCCGAGTCATCATTTGCTGGGTACGAACACGGCGAGCATGACACTCGGTGCGCAAAACGGCTTCCAGAAAGTCAGCATACGGCTGCTCGGCTTCTGCAGCAGACTGCGCCAGACACGGCCAGTCCCTTGCAATGCTGGCCAACTTCAGTTGTTGGCATAGATGATGTATTCCATTACGCTGGGCGTTGAAGCCGTGCGCGCAGGGGAAAGCGTCTGCTTCGGCTCGCTCGCTGAGATCGTCAGTTCGATGGCCAAGGCCGAGCGCGAGGGCAACTTGGCGCAGCGCGTCCGCTTCCTCGCTCGTAACAGCCTGCTCATCGTTGCCTGGCCATCTGCGCAACCGTCCGTCGTCTCTGAATCCTGCGCCCACCAAATCAACTCGTCGGCACCCAGGACGTCCACCAAAGGAGCCCTGCCGATCGCCTCGCCGGCTGATCACCGCTAGAACAGGGTGGGGACAATTGCTTCGACATTTCTGGGGAAACCAGGTCCGACGTTGACACGGCGAGCTTGAACTCGGCGCTCCAGGCATCCGCAGGGCGTTCGTTGCCAGGCGCGGCCACACCGGCAGACTGAGCTTCACGCCGCCAGACGTACAGCGTGGTCACCGTCACGTTGAACTCCTCGGCCAGCGCCGCAATCGGTTCGTTGCCCGGCGGCATCATCCGCTGCAGCACCGACTGCTTCAGTTCCTTCGAATAACGTATCTCTTCACTGCCCTTGCCCCGGGCTGAGCGTTCATTCTAGAACGCGTTTATGCAGCAACTAGCTTGCTACCGGAGGGCCGGGAACCCTCCTCTCGGTCCGTGCATCCTCCCAGGGCAACACCGGCAGATCCGCCTCAAGCCAGAACCTGCTCGATCGGCTGTGAACCGTAGGGGGCGAAGTACCCCAGCAGCGCCCCGCGGCACGCCTCCACCGCCGGCGTCATGGGCTTGTCCTTGCGGTAATAGAGCATGAACGGACGATCCAGAACGGGCCGTGACATCGGGATCAACGACAGGTTATGCATCCGCGTCATGGGTTTGACGTATCCCGTGCAGAGCGCCACGCCCGCGCCGCTGGCCACGAGGGCCAAGGCGGTGCTGGTATTGCTGACGACATAATGTGCCTTCAGCTTTACCGGCTCGGGCACGGAAACGCGGTAGCGCATCTCGGCGCTCTCGCCGATGAAGATGATGGCTTCGTCCTGAAGTTCGGGCCAGGCGACACTCTGTAAGTCGGCAAGCCTATGATCGGGGGTACACACCATATGCGCCCGCGACGTGAACACGTACTCTCGGCGTAGATCGTCCAAGCCGTCCATGCTGAAGGAGATGCCGATATCCGCCTCCTGGCGTTGCACCGCACCCAGGATATCTTCCGCGGTGACTTCGATGGGCTCCAGGCGGATCCCCGGCCAGAGCCGATGAAATTCCGCAAAGAAGCGGGTCAGCAATGTCCAGGTGATGACTTGCGTCGTCGCCACCCGTACCACGCCGGATCGCTGGTCCGAAACGTCTTGCGCAATCCGCTCGACTTCCCGCAACGACGCTAGCATGTGTTCCACATGCGGCAGCATCAAGGCGCCGCTTTGGTTCAAGGCCACTTTACGAGTGGTGCGCTCGAACACCCGAAATCCCCAGGTGGCCTCCAGATCCCGTATCAACAGGCTCAGCGCCGACGACGTGACATGCAAGCCCTCGGCCGCTTCGACAAAGGAGCCCGAACGGGCAATGGCGCAGAACGCGCGATAGTGACGAAGAGACAAACGCATCGCAATCTTAATTACTTAGGCAATCTTATCAATCCCCAAGAATAACTCGTTTTACCTTATCTTTTCTTCCTCTTAGACTTCATCGCTTCAAGTCCGATACCGAACGACCATTGTCAACTTCGAGGAGAGTTCGTTGAACGCACCACTCATCCTGAGCGAGTCCGCCGGGGGCATCACCACCCTCACCCTGAACCGCCCAACCAAGCGCAACGCGTTTACCCACGAGATGTGCGAACAGCTTCGCGACGAACTCCGGCGCTTCGAGGCGTCCGACAATCGAGTTCTCGTCCTGGCGGCTAACGGGCCGGTGTTTACCGCCGGCGCCGACCTTGGCGATCCGCCCTCGCAGTTCTGGAAAGCCTTGCCCGGACTCGGCATCGACGTGACGAAACCGACCATCGCGGCGATCGAAGGGCCGGTGGTCGGCATGGGCGTCGCCATCCTCGGCTTCTTCGACCTCTGCGTCGCGAGCGAGGAAGCCAGCCTGCTCTATCCCGAAGCCAAGGTCGGCGTTGCCGCCGGCCTGATCTCAGCCCTGAGCTGCCGCATTCCTCACAAGATCGCTCTCGAACTCATGCTGCTGGGCGAAGCCATTCCCGCCCGGCGCGCCTACGAGGTCGGTTTCGTCAACCGCTTGACCCCAAAAGGGATGGCCTTGAAGGAAGCACAAAAGTTGGCGCAAAGCCTTGCCGATAACGCGCCGCTGGTCATGTCGTTCCTGAAGCGGATGGTCAATGCCACCTTGCCGCACAGCCCCGTGGAGAACATGTACCAGACACAGTTCGAGGCCGAGATCGTTGCCGCCAGCCAGGACGCCCAGGAGGGGCTCCAAGCCTTTCGCGAGAAACGCCGTCCGAACTTTACCGGCCGATAAGGCTCACGTCCCGGCAACGCCCTTCCATCGATCTCTAGCAAAAGACACACTCCAGGAGGCATCCATGCCCAAGCCGTTCAACCCCGGCCGTACGTCCACGAAAGGTCGTCGCCGCCACTTCCTCTCGACTCTCGCCGCAAGCTTGGCGCTCGCCACCCTTGGCACCCTGGGCGAGGCCCGGGCCGACAGTTGGCCCAGCAAACCGGTTACCGTGATTTCCCCCTACAACCCTGGTGGCACCAACGATATCGTCGCTCGTCTTCTCGCCGACAAGCTGAGCCAGAAACTGGGGCAGCCCTTCGTGGTGCAGAACCGTCCAGGCGCGGGTGGCTCGATCGGCGTCACCGCCACGATCCGCGCTGAACCCGATGGTTATACGCTACTGCTGGCCAATAACGGTGCCTTGATCGTCCAATCCGTCATGCGCGAGCCCAGCCCCTACGATCCGGCCAAGGAACTCACCGCCATCGCCAAGGCGGCAGATTCTCAGATGTATATGGGCATCAGCACAACGGTTCCGGCAACCACGGTTCCCGAGTTCCTGGCCTATGCCAAAGCCAACCCGGGGCAACTCAACTACAGTTCGGCCGGCGTCGGGTCGTTCGGCAGCCTGTTGGCCGAAGCGCTCAACCTGAACGCCAATATCGACATCGTGCATGTCCCGTCCAACGGTAGCGCAGCGGCTCTGACCGAACTCATGGCCGGGCGCGTCCACATGATGATGGATCCCGTCGTCCTCAATCAACGCGAAGGCGATCGCGTCCGCGTTCTGGCCACGACAGGCTCAAGCCGCATCCCCGCCTATCCCGACATCCCGACGCTGGAGGAAGCCGGCGGTCCGGCGCTCGACATCACCGGCTGGTTCGGTCTGCTGGGCCCTGCCGATCTACCCGAAGGCGTCGTCGAGAAGCTCGAAGCCAGTGTCGCCGAGATCCTGCAAACAAGCGAGGCACAGAACATCCTGGCCAATGCGGGCGTAGTGCCGGTCTTCCTCGATAGCGAGAGCTTCCAGCAACTCATCGCCGGCGACCAAGAACGCTACCGAGAAATCAAAGACCGGGCGAACCTGGTCATCGAGTAATAACTGAGATGAAACCGACCTCCGTGCCAGGCGCCGCCGCCAAGATTGGGCACCCGTTTCATCGGCTGCGGGTGGCGCGCAGCGCAATGGATAACTGATATGAACACCCATCCATCCATTCTGAGCGGTATCAAGGTTCTCGACCTCACCCGGGTGCTCGCTGGCCCCTGGTGCACCCAGTCACTGGCAGATCTGGGGGCTACCGTCTACAAGATCGAGCGCCCGGAGATTGGCGACGAAATGCGCCACTCGCCACCGTTTTTGCACGACCCCGACGGCAGTCGCTCGAAGGATTCCGTACCTTATCTTTGCGTCAACCGCGGCAAGCATTCGCTCACCATCGACTTCACTCGGCCCGAAGGACGGCGCATTTTGCGTGAACTGGTGTTGCAATGCGATGTCCTGGTCGAGAATTTCAAGGTCGGCGACCTCAAGCGCCACGGCCTGGACTATGACTCTCTCAAAGAAATCCATCCGGAACTGGTGTATTGCTCGATCACGGGCTATGGGCAGGACGGGCCGATGGCCTCGCTGCCGGGCTATGACCCGGTCTTTCAGGCGATATCGGGCATCATGAGCACTTGCGGCCTGCCCGACGGCGTCCCGGGAGGCGGCCCCATGCGTTCCATGGTGTCCCTGGTCGACGTCATGACCGGGATGATGTCGACCAGCGCCATCCTGGCGGCATTATTCCATCGTGAGCGTACCGGCGAAGGTCAGTATATCGACATGGCCTTGCTCGACGTCGCTCTCGCCTCCACCGCCCACCTGGGACAGAACTACCTGAGCACCGGCAAACTGCCACAACGCGCCGGCAACGGCAGCCTGCTGTTTGCGCCCTCCGGCTGCTTCCCCTGCCTGGAGGGCGAAGTGTTTATCCAAATCGGCAACGACTTGCAATGGCGACGGCTGTGCCAAGCCCTGGAGCGCGACGACTGGCTGAATGACTCGCGCTTTGAAACCAATGGCCAAAGGATGGAACATATCCCTGAACTCAACGCCGCGGTTTCGGCCGTGACGCGCCAATGGGACAAGCACCTCCTGGCCGATAAACTCGGCGCCGCCGGCGTTCCTTGCGGCCCGGTCAATACGCTGGACCAGGCCTTCGCTCACCCGCAGGCGGTGCATCGGGGCATCCGGATCGAGATCGACCATGAAATCCATGGCAGTATCCCCTTTATCCGCAACCCCATGCAGTTCTCCAAAACGCCGCCCAGCCACCGGCCACCGCCACGCTTTGGCGCGGATACCGAGGCCGTGCTGCGGGCGGAGCTGGGGCTATCCGGGGAAGACGTAGCGCGGCTGCGCCAGGCCGATGTGGTGTAACCACACGGCGCAATGTCGGGGTTCCGCGGTGCTTGCTGCGTCTGCCGTGTTGCTTATGCGTGGGCGCCCGGCCTGGACGCCAGCCGCCATGACGCAAACGCATCGGCTGCGTCGGATGCGGGTGCGTCGTTGTACATGGCCGCGCCTCGGCACTGGCTACTGGATGGCTCTAATAGCGTCCGCCTCGATTTTCGGCGGACGCTTACGGCTTGTATCAACCTCGCCGATCAATTCCACCTTCGTCGTTTCGTCGATGGGCTGCCCGGTAAAATGCCGGGCCTTTATCTTTATCTTCGCTACGATCTCCGCCGTGCCATCCGAAAAAATATATTTGTCGTGTGCGGTCTGGCGTAGCAGATACTCCTGCAGCGAGCCACCGCATGAGCTTTGCCGAGCGTAGCAAAATGGGAAAATCATGAGATTCACCTGCAAGCCTTATCGAGCTTGATGCCGCTCCTTTTCTTCATCACAAATCAAAGTCCGAAAATGGAGTTTGCTCTGGGGCGCAGGATTCTGCCGACGCAGATCGCCGTGCCTACGCCAATCAATGCCCCACCGGCAATATCGACAGGATAGTGTACGCCCAGATAGATCCTGGACCAGCCGATCGCGAGCGCCAGGGCAAAAAATGCGAGACCGGTCTTTATATACCTGCCTTGCAAGAATGATGCGGCGAAAATCATCATAAACATCATGTGATTGCTTGGAAAAGAAGCATTGTCTTTATGTTCCAGCAACACATGCCCCACAGAATCTACAAAAGGGCGAGGGCTATAGGCATAGCGACCCAGAAGCCAGCTAATCGCTGCAGCGACTAGCGCTGCGATTACAGTGACGAACAAGGTAGCACGCAAACGTGCATTGCCAAAGACAAAAGCAACACCACAGTATGCCATCAGACAATAGGGAGCATATTTACTGAAAAACAGAGCCAGTGAAACCACTAGAGGACTGGGGCTGCTGCCGGCGTTCAATGCCGAGAACATCAAAAAATTCATGAACTTAAAGTCTCCCTGACAGGGCACGACCGGTAAAACCACAAGCCAAAAAAAAACCGCTGGGTTAACAGGCTGATGATAAATTCCAAGCGGCCGTAGCCTGAACGAAACGGGATCGCGAGGCCTGGCTCTTCCTCATCAGCCTGATAGGCTTGACGTATCCTTTACAAAGCGCCATGCCCGCACTCCAGGACGTTGGCGTTTGCAGTATGCGCTTCGAGACAGGCCTTGATGGCGCCACGAGAACGGCAAGCAAGCACTCATTCGGGATCGCTCTGCGCCTTTGCCCATTGTTCATACAAATCCGGTCGAGGCGAACCGTCCAGTGGACGGTGGCGAATTTCCATCGACTGTTCCGCAAAAGGCAACTTCAACTCGTTGTAAAGATCGGCGGTTGACAGACCGAACGGCGCCGCGTCTTGGTTGGAATAGGCGTAGGTCACCGCGTTTACCCCGGCCAGGCGCATGGCGGCCAAACACATCGGGCAGGGATGACCGCTTGCATAGACGGCGCTACCTTTCAACACCTGCGGACCATGGTCGCGCGCGGCCGCGCGAATCGCCAGGAGTTTGGCATGGTCGGTCAGGTCGTGGCTGAGATGTATCTCGTTGACGGCGGTGGCGATCACCTCGCCATCCCGCACCACCAAGGCTCCAAAAGGACGGCCGCCAGCCTCGACGTTCTGGCGCGCAAGCTCGACTGCCCGGTCCAGAAAACGGTTTGCATCGTTCATGACAACCTCCATCGCTTCGTCAGTGGCCGCCAGCGGCGCGGAGAACTTCCTCGATATCGTGATAGCCCGCAGCGCGAGCGTGTTGCAGCGGCGTCACGGCATTGCCGTCCGCAAGGTTGACGTCGGCGCCAGCCTCGATCAGGAGCTCTACGATCTGCCGATGGCGGGCGCCACCGTCACCGAGGATAATCGCCTCGAGCAGCGCGGTCCATTGCAAGCGATTGACATGATCCACATCGCTGCCGGCCTCGATCAACGTGCGTACCGTCTCGACATGGCCGCGCTCCGCCGCCGGGATCAGCGCCGTTCCGCCAAAGCGGTTGGTGCTTTTCAGATCGGCTCCATGCGCCAGCGTCATCTCCAGGATGGCCTGGTGGCCGCGCGCGCCCGCATAGAGGTAAGGACTATCCTGGATATGGTCTTTGGCATTGACGTCGGCGCCGGCGTCGATGAGAACCTTGGCGGCGTTGACGGCATTGGCGTGGGTGGCGACCAGAAGCGCCGTCGCCCCGCCGGCGTTGCGTGCATCGACTTCCGCCCCCTCAGCCAGAAGCCGAGCGACGAGTGCAGCGTCGTTTCTTGCGGCTGCGCTGTGCAAGGGTGTCTCACTCATGACCTGTCCTGAGGCAAAGGAGCCGGCCGTTAGCAGCGAGGCGACGGCGCCGGAAAGAAACCTGCGACGAGACATGATGAACCTCCGTGGTCGACGGCAACGGCGAGCACAAATCCCTTGATTTATTTATTGGCCGGCTCGCTTTGGCCGCCGATCAACCAGGATAAGGGCTTACGAAAAATATTTGAACATTCAATGTCCAGATAGTGCTCGCCGTCACGAAACAACGTCGCTGCACCTGAGCCCGAGATGTGATGCCTCCCGCTTACCCGTGTCGGTGTGGTCTATCCGCTCGCTAACCCCAGACAGCCTTTCACGCCGGGCGTATGGGTTCAAGAACGTTGAAGATTACCGCATGAGGGTCTTGGCCTAGTGCGGTTGGAACGGCGCGATCAACCGCGTCTAGCGACTGCCCATCCCCTGTCCATGGGGCAAAGCCCAACAAAAAACCCGCAGATCGCTAGGATTCATGCGGGTTCTGGATGACGCCGTAGACTTCAGGAGACTACGAGAAACTATACCTTGGTGCCGTCGGCGAGACTCGAACTCGCACAGCTTTCGCCACTACCCCCTCAAGATAGCGTGTCTACCAATTCCACCACGACGGCTTGCCAGCGAAGCTTGCGATACCTCGAATCGCTTCGATTAACGCGAGCTGCGACAAGACGAAAACTATAGCATATGCATTTGCCATACACAAGTCGCAGCGGATCGCTCCGCAACGCCGCCGGGTATGTCGCCCGACTCTTCCGTCTTTTGCCACAGCCGCCGCCGCACGCGGTCGTCGCGCCCGCCACACCATCATCCCGGTCGATCGTCCCACAGATTGTGGAATACCCCTTCCAGCAGTTGGTTGAGCATCTGGATCTGCTCCGGCGTCATGCCCTGGAAGCTGCGCTCGAAGAGCGGCCGCGTAACGCTCAGGCTGGCGGCGATGGCGTCGCGGCCCGCGGCTGTGAGCGATACCTCGGTCACACGGCCGTCGTGGCGCGCGGTGGCGGTGTCGACCAGGCCTTCGGCCTTCATGCGCCGCACCGTCTTGGCGATGGTCGAGAGCTTGGCGATCGCCTGTTCGGCGACATCCGAGAGGCTCGAAGTGCCGTTCTCCCTGAGGATGAACAACACCCGCCAGGTGGGTACATCCAGGCCGACCTGGCGCAAGGCGAACTCCAGGTGCTGCAGATACACCCCATGCAACCGGGCCACCCAATAGATCGGGAAGGCTTCCTTGCGGAAGTCCTGGCTGGCCGGGCTGTAGGCGGAGGGTGATTCGCTCACCAGGCCGGTCCGCGCTCGGCGCGCATCTTGCGCACCAGGGCGTCGAAGAACTTGACGGCGAAGCCGCTGTCGCGGATCAGCATGGCGGCGAGGTCGCCGCAGCGTTGCTGGATGTCGACCGGCAGCAAGGTATCCTCGCCGCCCAGCGCGCCCGCCGCGCACTGGATTTCGGCCGCGCGCTGTACCGTCCAGAGCAGGAAAAACGCCTTGGCAATACTGCTTTCGGCCACCGCGATCCCGTGGTTGCGCAGCGCCAGCACATGTTTGTCGCCCAGGCTGGCCACCATGCGGGCTTTCTCGTCGTCGAACAGCGTGATGCCTTCGAAGGTGTGATAGCCGATCCGGCCATACAACTGCGCACCGTAAAAGCTATTGTGGTCGAAGCCGTTTTTCTTTTGCACCACGGCGGAAATCGGCGTGGTGTGGGTATGAATGATGCATTGCAGATCGTCGCGCGCGGCATGCACGGCGGCGTGCAGGGCGAAGCCAGCCGGGTTGCCGTCGTAGGGCGAGGGTTCGAGCTTATGGCCTTCGAGGTCGACCTTGAGGAGGTTGAGTGGCGTGACCTCGGTGTAATTCAGGCCGAAAGGATTGACCAGGTAATGATGGGCCGGCCCGGGCAGGCGCGCCGAGATGTGATTGAAGATGGTCTCGGTCCAGCCCATATAGTCGATGAGGTGGTAGCAATCGGCGAGCTGACAGCGCAGCGCCCATTCTTCTTCGGGACATTCTGCGGGGCGTTCGAGACGAACGGCGGTTTGACTGAAGGTGGTCATGAGGAGTCTCCGGGGAAAGGGTCGGAATGCGCGCCGGGCCGTGCGGGCGCCCTGCCGGGCGAGGAGACGAGAACGCCGCCAGTGCCAAGCTCGACGATATGGCGAAAGCCCGGAGGCGCTGCCCCGGGCCAACACAGCAATATTACTGGAATATTCCAGTAATTTGGCGATTCGGTGCGATTCCGGGCCCAGGATTTACCCGGATATTTCGGGTCAGGGGTGGAGAATCGTGGCGGTGGCGCACTCTGGCCCGGCGGCCCGGGCTTCTTCGCTGGCAGTGAGGAGCTTTCGGCTCCCGGTGCATCCGAGTGGCATGCAAAGCCGTGAGGTGGTCGGCATGCTCTCCGGCTGCACCGGCACTTCGCTTAGCGCGTGGTCACTCGCATTTTTGGAGCGTACCGGGCACCGACGGCCTGTTCCAGGCGCCGGCGCGAATACGGATGGGTGGGCGGCGGCCTGGACGCTCCGCCCCTTTGAATGACCCGTGCGAGATCAGGGTGCGGCTGCGGCGCCCTGTTCCGCCTCGGCTGCGGATTCGGCAGTGGATTGCGAGGACTCGGCGGCTGTCGCCGGCGCATCGCCACCGGCCGTGTTCGTTTCGGCTTCGGGGGCGGGTTCGGTTGCCGGGGTTGCATCGACCGAGGCTGAGTCGGTCGATGCCGAATCGGTCAAGGTCGGCTCGGCCGGTGCGGCAGCGGCAGCGGCAGCGGCCTCGGCGGCGGGCACCGGCTCGGTGGCAGCGGGAACCTGGCTCGGGGCGGGCATCGACTCGACGGCAGCGGGGCTCGGGGCCGGAGCCGGTTCGGCCGCGGGAGCGCTGCCTTGCGACGTTGCCGGAGCGGCTTCGGGCTCGGCGGCCGGCGCAGCGGGAACAGCCGGTGCGTCGGGAACGGCAGGCACATCGGGCACCGCGGGCACGGCCGCATCCGGCGCGGCGGGGATCGCGGCGTCCGGCGCCTCGGGTAGATCGCCTTCCACTTGCGGAATCGAAGGATCGGGCGCGACGAAGCCTTCCATGATGCCGACATCGGCTTCCTGATTGCCGCGCAAGCCCTGGCCAAAATAGGCCAGGCCGGCGGTGGCGCAGAAAAACACCACGGCCGCCCATTTGGTGGAGCGCGACAGGAAGTTGGCGGCGCCCGCGGCGCCGAACAGACTGCCCGCCGACCCACCGCCAAAGGCGGAGCCCATGTCGGCGCCCTTGCCCTGCTGCAGCAGCACCAGGGCAATGATCGCGAGAGCCGACAGGATCTGCACGACAAGCAGCAAGGTCAAAATCATAGGCATGTTGAAACGCTCCAGATAGCGCAACCGCTCATGGCGGCAATCAGCGTGGCGCTCCGGCCATGGGCCGGATGCCGAATGAAATCCAGGGATGCGGCATCAAGCGGACACCGCCGCGCAGGCCGCGCGGACGATACCGGTGAAATCGGCGGCATCCAGCGCCGCTCCACCGATAAGCCCGCCATCGATATCGGCCATCGCGAACAGGCTGGCGGCGTTGGCCGCCTTGACGCTACCGCCATACAGCACCGAAACCTCTGGTGCGCCGGCTTGCGTGAGGGCTTCGCGCACCGCGGCGTGAACCTCCTGGGCCTGCTCGGGCGTGGCGGTTTTGCCGGTGCCGATGGCCCAGACGGGCTCGTAGGCCAGCACGAGCCCGCGCAGCGCCTGCTCGCCCATCGCCAGGATCGGCGCCAGTTGCTCGCGGATGATCCGCAGGGTGTGGCCGGCTTCGCGCTGCTCGAGGGTTTCGCCAAAGCAAACCACAGGCAGCAGGCCACTGGCCTGGGCGGCAGCGGCTTTATTGGCGACGAGCTCGCTGGTTTCACCATGGCGGGCGCGACGCTCGGAATGACCCACCAGCACATAGCGGCAGCCAAAATCGTTGAGCATGGCCGCGGAGACTTCGCCGGTGTAGGCGCCCGAGGCTTCGGGGCTGAGGTCTTGTGCGCCCCAGCCGACCACGGAGCCTTGCAACGTCTGCTGCACCTGCGCCAGATAGGGAAACGGCGCGGCGACCCCCACCGCCACCGGAGCGTCGGACTCGCGTAGCGTAGACAAGGCGGGATCCGCGAGCTGCGCCATGACCTCCTCCAACAACGAGGCATTGGCCGCAAGCGAGCCGTTCATTTTCCAGTTGCCCAGCACGTAACGGCGCCGGTGAGAATGGGAGGAAGAAAGGGAAGTCACGGATGAATTTTGCAAAACGCCGGAATGACAAAACCCTTAATTGTATCGGGTTTCGGGGTGGTAGTGCCCGTTTTTGGCAGTATGAATGGCGGGTGCGGTGAGATTCGAACTCACGGAGGGTTTGACCCCTCGCCGGTTTTCAAGACCGGTGCCTTAAACCGCTCGGCCACACACCCGTGGGCGGCTTTACCGCCGCCCCATCACGCCAACCATCGGCGCGAAGGGTCGATCATAAACGATTCTGCGATGCGGCTGGCGACCTAGCTTCTTGCCACCGCTTCCAGCCGCGGCACCGCCGCCAACAGACGCTGGGTGACGGGGTGCCGCGGGTGATGCAGCAGCGCATCGGCTGTGCCGGACTCCACCAGCCGCCCTTTGTCCATGATGACGATGTCATCGGCCAGATACTCCACCACGCCGAAGTTGTGGGTGATGAACAGATAGGCCATGCCGGTTTCGTGCTGCAGCTCGCGCAGCAGATTGAGGATTTGCGCCTGGACGGACACATCGAGAGCCGACGTGGGCTCGTCGAGCACCAGCACCGCGGGATTCACCGCCAGCGCGCGGGCGATGGCAATGCGCTGGCGCTGGCCGCCGGAGAACTCGTGCGGATGGCGATGCGTGGCATCGGCGGGCAGGCTTACACGCTCCAGCAACTGCTGGATCACCCGGGCACGTTCGCGGGCATCGAGCTCCGGTCGCAATGCCGCCAGGCCCTCGTCGATCACTTCGCCCACCCGCATGCGCGGATCGAGCGAAGCGAAAGGATCCTGGAACACGATCTGCAGACGCTGGCGCAGCCGCCTGAGGTTGGCGCGGCCCGCCGTTAGGAGATCTTCGCCGCCCAGCGTGGCGGTGCCGGCGATGTCGGCGGTTTGGTCGAGCAAACGCAGCAGCGCCTTGCCGATCGTGGTTTTTCCACATCCCGACTCACCGAGCAGCGCCAAGGTGCGGCCCGCGTGGAGATCGAAGGAAACGCCATCGACCGCCTTGACTTCGCCTGTGCGGCGGCGCAGCCAGCCGCGCCGGATCGGATAGTAGACCGCGAGGTCGCGCACCGCCAGCGCCGGCTGCCCCGTGGCGTGCTCGGCCCACCGCGCTGCCGGGGTTCCGGCGCTTTCGTTGCCGGTGGCCGGTAGGCCATCGCCAGCGGCGCGCACGGCCGGCGCCTCGCCGCGCAAGCCGGCGAAAAGCTCGGCGGACGAGACCCTCGCCAATGGCTCGCCACGCTTGCGGTACTCGGGAATGGCATCGAACAGCAAGCGCGCATAGGGGTGGCGCGGCCGTTCGAAGAATTCGGCCGCGGGCGCGGTTTCGACGATTTCCCCGCCATACATCAAGGCCACATGATGGGCCACCTGGCGTACCACCGCGAGATCGTGGGTGATGAGCAGAATCGCCATGCCCAGGTCGCGCTGCAACTCGGCCAGCAACTGCAGAACCTGGGCCTGGATGGTGACGTCGAGCGCCGTGGTCGGCTCGTCGGCGATCAAGAGCTCGGGTTCCGCCGCCAGGGCGATGGCGATCATCACTCGCTGTTTCTGGCCGCCCGACAGTTGGAAGGGGTAATCATCGAATCGCCGCTCGGGCTCGGGAATGCCCACCCGGCGCAACCATTCGATGGCTTTGTCGCGCGCCGCGCGGCCACGTAGCGGCGTGTGCGTGTACAAGGTTTCGAGGATCTGGCGGCCTACCGGCATCACCGGATTCAGGCTGGTCGACGGCTCCTGGAAAATGATGCCGATGCGACCGCCCCGGATGCGGCGCATGGCGGCTTCGGGCAGACGATTGAGATCCTCTCCCAGCAGCTCGATGCGGCCGCCTTCGATGGCAACGGCATCGGGCAGGAGGCGCAGCAACGCCAGCGCGGTGATGCTCTTGCCGCAGCCCGACTCGCCCACCAGGGCAAAGGTTTGTCCGCGCTCGATGGTTACGGCCAGGTCGCGCACCACTTGCCGGTGCATGTCGTCGGTGTGCACCGCAACCTGCAGGCCTTCGACGTCGAGCAAGGATTGAGGGTAGACGGCGCTCAAGGGACTGCCCTCCTGACGATCCGCGGCTGGACTCCCGAAAGAGCCGCGCCATGTTGCCGGCAGCGCGGGTGGTGGCGGTTCATGCCTGGCCTCCGCTGCGCGTCCGGTGCTTGCGGCGGCGCAGGCTCCAGTGGCTGGCGCGTGGGTCGAAGGCGTCGCGCACCGCGTCGGCGAACAGATTGGCCGACAGCACCAGCGCCAGCATGAAGACGAAAGCGGACAGCAGGCTCCACCAGATCATGGGGTCGCGTGACATTTCGGTGCGCGCCATGTCGATCATCGAGCCAAAGGAATTCATGGAAGGATCGACGCCCACGCCGAGGTAGGACAGCACGGCCTCGAACAGGACCAGCGACGAGAACTCGAGCACGGCGGTGATGAGCACGATATGCATCACGTTGGGCAATAGGTGGCGCAGGATGATGCGGGCATGGCCCACGCCGAAGGCGCGCGCGGCCTGCACGTACTCGAGCTCGCGCAGTTTGAGCGCCTCGGCGCGCAACAGGCGGCAGAGACCCGCCCAGCCGGTGACACCCAGGATCATGCACAACATGAACAAGCGCAGGTCGGCCCGTTCGGCGGCGGTTGCGTAGTCGTCGGGATGGGTATCGATGTAGACCTGCAGCATCAGCACGGCGGCGGCGATCAGCAAGATGCCCGGGATAGAGGTAAGCGTGGTGTAGAGATATTGGATCAGGTCGTCGACCCAGCCCTTGAAGTAGCCCGCCGCCAGGCCGAAGCTGAGCGCGAACGGCAGCATCGCGATGGTGGTGAGGCTGCCGATCACCAGGGCCGTGCGAATGCTTTTGAGGCTTTGCACCAGCACATCGTTGCCGGTGCGGTCGGTGCCCAGCACATGGTAGCCGGTGGCCAGCCCGGCCACCGCGCCGATCACGACTCCCAGCACGGCAAGGGTAATGAACATCGCCCGCCAGGGCACTTTGGTGACGCCGGCGCGGATATCGTGCCAGGCCACCCGCAGGCCCAGCGACCATTGCCGCGCCAGCAGCGCGGTGCAGGCCGCCATGGCCAGCAAGGCAATGCCCAGGCCCGCCGCCAGGCCCGCGCCGCCGCGGCGCAGCACGTCGCCCAGCCAGTCGGTCTCGGGTTCGGCCAGATGGGCACCGCCATAGGCGAGGCGCGGGAAACCGCGAATCGCAACGCCTTCGATCAACTCGGTTTCTTTGGTGAACTGGCGCCAGGCCAGCGGTGCCGACCAGGTGCGTTCCGCGCCGGGAATGGTGTGTTCGAGGATGACATCGAGCACGGATTCGGTAAACGGCGCATAGGCCACGGGGGTACCGGGAGGCGCATCCGCCACCGGCGGCAGCTGCGGTCGGAAGTGGATGGAATCCAGCACGCCGACGATGATGAACATGCCGAGCACCAGCGCGGAGCACATGGCGGGGGTGTTGTGCAACACGCGCGCCCAGGTGGCGCGCCGGGTGGGCGAATGCCGCACCCGCCAGGCATAGAACACGACCGCGAGGATGATGGCGAACAGGGCGACATCGGTCCAGAGCAGAACGAACTTGGGCATGGCGGCTCTCCTACTCCAGCCGGACCCGCGGGTCGGCCAGGGTGTAGGAAATATCGGCCAGCAGCAGGCCGACGATGTAGAGCGCCGAGCCCAGGAACACCATGGCGCGCACCACGGAAAAATCCTGGGCGTTGATCGCGTCGATGGTGTAGCTGCCCAGGCCGGGGATCCCGAAGAAGGATTCGGCGATGAGGCTGCCCATGAACAGCAGGGGAATCACCGCCACGCTGCTGGTGAGGATGGGCAAGGAGGCGTTGCGCAGCACGTGGCGGAACATCACGATGCGCTCGGGCAGACCCTTGGCGCGTGCGGTGCGCACGTAGTCTTTACCGGCTTCCTCGAGGAACAGCGTGCGGTAGAAGCGCGCCTCGGGCCCCAGTTTGGCCACCAGCGCCACCAGCACCGGCAGCGCGAGGAAGCGGACGACATCCAGCCCCTGCCCGTAGCCCGAGTAGGGAGCGAGCCGAAGCACTTTGGCGAACAAAAACTGACCGGCGATGATGTAGAACAGCGCCGAGATCGATAGCAGTACCACGCATAGCACCACACCCCAGAAATCGAGCCAGGTGGCGCGAAAATAGACTAGCAGCAGGGAAAACGAGACACTGGCCAGCAGGCCCAGCAGGAAGGTGGGTATCGCCAGCGCCAGACTGGGCCCGATGCGCTGGCCGATCTCGTAGCTGATGTCGCGCCCCGCATCGGAAAAGCCGAAATCAAAGCGCAGCAATGGCACCGAGCGCTCGTAGAAGATGGTGTCGGTGACCTTGCCCAGGCCGTCGGCGGCGGCATTGACGAACAGGGGTTTATCGTAGCCCTGCTGCACCTTCCATTGCTCGATGGCGTCGGCGCTGACGCGCCGCCCGCCAATGGCGAGCCGAGCCATGTCGTCGGGCGTATTGACCGCGAAGAACAACAGGAAGGTGAACAGGTTCACCCCGATCAGGATCAGGATGCCGTAGATCAGGCGCCGGATGACGTAGCCGGTCATGGGCGGTCCTCCAGGGCGGTGGCGCGCTCGCGCCGCCGCAGCATGCGCCAGGCCGGCCACGCCAGCAGCGCCAGCAAGAGCAGCAGCAAGCCCGCCGGCCACCAGACCGGCGAGTTCCAGGCGGCAATGCGCTCGGCGCGCACGGCGGAATCGAGACGCAGATAGGGCAAGGTGTTGCGAATCATCTGGCTGGGGTTGGCGTTGCCCACCCATTGCTGGTAGGCGCCGCCCGAGGCGGGGAAGTAGCCGAACAGCCACGGGGCGTCGCGCTGCACGATATCGGTCATGCGCCAGATGAGCCGTTCTTTTTCGGGGCCATCCTGGAGATACTTCATGCGGTCGAAGAGCGCGTCGAACTCGTCACTGCGATAGTTGGAAGCGTTTTCGCCTTCGGCACCGACCTTGGCGTTGGGGCCATAGAGCAGGAACAGGAAGTTCTCGGCATCGGGATAATCGGCCAGCCAGCCCCACATGAAAATCTGGGCCACACCGTTGCGCATTTTGTCTTGGAAACGGTTGTAGTCGGTGGAGCGGATCTCGAGCTGCACGCCCAGTTTGGCGAACTGACGCTGCAGCCAATCGTATTGCGGCCGCGCGCCGGAGGCGCCGCCCATGGCGTCGAAGTGCAGCACCAGCGGCTGCCCCGTTTGCAGCTGGCGGCCGTCGGGATAGCCGGCCTCGGCGAGCAGCCGGCGGGCTTCGTCGAGCGGCTTGCGCTCCGCACGGCCATCGACGACGTCGTAGACCACCGGATTGATGCCGGCCAGGCCCTCGCGGTAGCCCAGGATGCCGGGAGGGACGGGGCCATAGGCCACCTGCGCCTGGTTGGCCTCGAACAGAGCGACATACTGCTCCCAATCGACCACGATACTGATCGCCTGGCGCAGCTTGCGGTTGCGCTCGGCCTGCTCCGGCGTGTCGCCGCCGCCCACCACGGGATCGAGCCAATTGAAGCCGATATACCAAATGCCGGCCTCTACCGCCGTGGGCAGTTGCAGGCCGCGCTCGGCGTACAAGGCGGCCTTGTCGGGCGAATCCTCGGCCGCCACCCGGAAGGCCACGCCATACTCGCCGCGCTCGATCTGCGGCACGTCGTAGTAGCCTTGCAGGAACTTGCCTTGCAAGGGCACCGCTTCTTTTTCGATGTTGAAGACCGCCCGGTCGATGAACGGCAAAGGCTTGCCGCAGTCGGCCAGCAGCCCCCGCCGGGCGTCTTGCTCGGAGCCCTCGCAGGGATAGGCCAGACTGTTGAAATACGGATTGCGTTCGAGCACCAGTTTCCAGTTGACGCGGTTCTCGGCCAGATAATACGGCCCCGTGCCCACCGGCCATTCGTTGAGCGCGAGGTTGCGCTCGGCCATGCCGGGCTGGCTGTAGAAGCGATCGGCCTCCCATGGAACGGGAGAAAAGAAGGTCATGGCCAGCCAGTATTTGAACTGCGGGTAGCTGCCGATCAGGCGAATACGCAGCGTGTGATCGTCGAGCGCTTCGACGCCATCGAAGCCCTCCTGGCGCAGGTCCAGCCATTCGTGCGACTTGCCGTCGGCGCGCCGTTCGGCATCCAGCGCCCTCAGGCGCTCGCCGTATTCGCGATAGCCGACGATGACGTCGCTCATCTGGGTATAGATGGGTGCCACCACGCGCGGATCGGCCATGCGGCGAATCTGGTACACGTAATCGTGGGCCGTGAGTTCGCGAGTGCCGGTCTCGGCAAAATCCGGGATGCCGCGCACGCCGCGGAGATCCTCGGGAGTCAAGTCCAGATAGCGGTAACCGCCGTCGGCATTGCGGGCGAAAGCCGGATGCGGCGCATAGCGCACGCCCCGGCGGATGGGGATATCGTAGACACTCTGCGCCACCTGCTCGCCCGGCGCATCGGGTGGCAGCGGGCGGCCTTCGGCGTCGTAGTAGCTGGGCTCGGCGATCTCGGCCGCGCCGTACGGGATGAGTTCGTAGGGACGCTTGAGGTAGTGGTAAGCGTAGAGCGGCTGGTAGATGCTGTAGGTGTAGGGGGTTTCGTCGGAAGAATAGGAACTGGCGGGATCGAGATAGCGCGGCGAGCGGCCCGTGAAGGCGGTGAACAAGGTGTTGGAGGCGGATTCGGCCAATGGATAAGGGCTGTTGATCACTTGCCGGAAACCGCCGGCCGCGACCAGCCAGAGCATGCCAGCCAGGATTGCCAGAACGATACCGATGCCTGCCGCGCGCGCAGGGCGCATACGCCGTCTCCGCCAAAAAACCATCTTGCGGGCTTGCCGCGCCGCCTTGGGAAGCCAACTATACCAAGCCTGACCTTCGGCAGGCACGAAAGCCGATGGCGAGGGATCCCGCCAGGCGGTCTTGGACGCCGGACTGCCAGACCGCGGAGGTACCGACATTTTGGCAAGCGCCGCCCGCGCGCCCGGATGGCGGGAACGCGGCCGGGCCGCGCCCCGCGGCGAAGCGCTCCCGTTTCGCCACCGAGTCCGCTCCCCCACCTTGCGAGTGGGGAGCCGGCTTCGTTGGCCATGCGCCTAAGCAGGAGTTCTTCACACTGCGTTGTGGTGTGTGATCAGCTTATGATGCCGATCATCAGCCAGGGGAAGGCCACCAGGATCGCCAGACGCACGACATCGGCGGCAACGAACGGCACGACGCCCCGGAAAATCGTGCCCAACGGCAGATGCCGCGCCGATGCCTTGAGCACGAACACGTTCATGCCCACCGGCGGCGTGATCAGGCCGAGCTCGACGGTGATCACCGTGATCACGCCGAACCAGATAGGATCGAAACCGGCCGCGATCACCGCAGGAAACACCACGGGCACGGTGAGCAGCATCATCGCCATGGCGTCCATGAAGCAGCCCAGCACGATGTACAACGCGAGGATGCACAGCAATACCATCAGCGGCGTGAAGCCGGCGGCGCTGATCAGGTCGGTGATGTAGAAGGAAATCCTCGACACCGAAATGAAATAGCCGAAGATTTCGGCGCCCATCAGCATGAAGAAGATCACCACCGACATCGCCAGCGACTCGCCCACCGCGCCGACGATCTCGTGCAAGGTGACCTTGCGCGCCAACGCGATGAGCAGCGTGATGAAGGTGCCGACGGCGGCGGCTTCGGTGGGCGTGAAGAAGCCGCCGTACAAGCCGCCCAAAACGACGATGAAGACGATGAGGAAGGCGCCCACGGAGCGCAGCGAGCGGAGTTTTTCCCAGAATGTGGTCTTGGGCGAAGGCTCACCGGCCAGTTGCGGTTTGAACGTGACGATCAGCCAAACGGTGAGCGCGTAGCCGGCCAGCCCCAGGAGGCCCGGTATCAGCGCGGCGATGAACAAGGCGCCGATCGACTGCTCGGTGATCAGGCCATAGAGCAACAGCGCAATGCTGGGCGGGATGATGACCCCCAGCGTGCCGCCGGCGGCCAGCACGCCCGCGGCCAGCGATTGCGCATAACCTTTTTTTTCCATCTCCGGCAGCGCGACCTTGCTGATGGTGGCGGCGGTGGCCAGGGACGAGCCCGAGATGGCCGAAAACACACCGCTGGCCATCACCGCCGCCATCGCCATGCCGCCACGCCAGGCGCCGAAAATGGTGCGGGCCATGTCGAACAGCTCGCCCGCCATGCGCGCCTTCGAGGCCAGCACACCCATGAAAATGAAGAGCGGGATCGCGCTGAAGCTGAAATTGGACAGGATATCGGTAGGCGCGGTTTCGAGCAGGGCCAGGGCTTGCTCCCAGCCGATGAGGTAGGCAAAGCCGCCCAAGCCGACCGCCGGCATCGCCAGTGCGATGGGGCAGCGGATGACGAGCAACAGCAGCATCACGACGATGCCGAAGACTCCCACGATTTCAGGCGACATGAAGCTCTCCCCGGCGCAGGCCCTGAATACCGATGAGCAAGGCGCGCAGACCCATCAGGCCCATGCAGAAGGCGGCGAAGAAGCGGATCCAGCTCATGGGCAGGCCGAGGTCGGGAGTGGTTTCGTTGGCATTGATGGCATGCACGCCCGACAACACCAGTGCATAGGCCATGAAGCCGCCGAACACGGTAAAGCCGAGCAGGAAGAAAGAATCGACGCGGGCCCGCGCCGTATTCGAGAGTTTCTGCGTGAAGAGCTCGACGATGACCTGAGATTTTTCCACCCCCCAGGGCATGGTGCCCGCCATGGAGACCAGAAACAGATAGCGAACGACTTCGAGGATGCCGTAAAGACGGATCTCGCGGAATACCGGAATGTACTCGCCGAAGTTGCGTACCACGACGTCGACGATGGTGACGAACATCATCGCGACCAGGGCGACGCCGGCCAGCCAGAGCAGGACGCGGACGACGGCGTCCAGCAGGTTTTGGAGGGTGGTCATGAAGAGGCCGTTTCCAATCGAATCAGGCCCGGGGCCCGCTGGGCGGACGCCGAGCCGGCAAGCCAGCGGCGCCCTAAGGCGCCGCCGCCGGGTAGCAACGGGCGAATGATGCTTAGCTTGGCGTGACCGGGCACTCGGCCTTGGCCTTGAGCGCGGCAGCGTAGACCTCATCGCCGGGGAGGTTCTTGCTTTTGAGATCGGCGACATAGTCGTCGATCACGGACTTGAGCAAGGGGCCCCACTCGGGATCGTTCATGGGCTCTTCGACCACGATGATCTCTTGGCCTTTATCGATGGCGGTCTGGCGGCCGCTGACGTCGAGGGCGTCGAACACCGCCGCGGCCTTGCGCTGCCACTCGGGCCCGGTGTGGTCGTCGATGACTTTCTTCAGGTCGTCGGGCAAGCGATCGTACGAACGCTTGTTCATGGCCGTGACGAAAGCGGTGGAGTAGATCGGGATATCGAGGTGATGGCCGGTGAGCTCGACCAGGCGGAACACCTGGATGGCCTCCCAGGGGAAGGCGGTGCCGGCGATCACGCCCCGCTGCATGGACTCATAGGCCTCGGGCGCGGGCATGGTGACGTTGCGCGCTCCCGCCTTTTGCAGGACTTCGCCCGCCACCACCGACGGATTGCGGAACCGCAGGCCTTTGAGATCGTCGGGCTTGGCGATCGGGGTGTCGCGCGTGTGCAAGGTGCCCGGACCGGTGGAGAACATGTATAGCACCTTGGAATCCTGGTACTCGCGGTCGAGCAGACCCTGGTCGTACAGCGACTGCAGGACGCAGCCGGTTTGCAGCGCGCTGAGGCCGATGTCGGGCAGCTCGGCGATCTGGCTCAGCGGAAAGCGGCCGGAGGTATAGCCCTGGACCACGCTGACGATGTCGGCCACGCCGTTGACCATGGCCTGGTAGGAACCATCGGCCTTGGCCAGCGTTTGCGCCGGGAACAGCTGGACCTTGATGCGGCCGTCGGAGGCCTTTTCGACCGACTGGGCCCAGGCCTCGAAGACTTCGGTGTGGACTTTGGAGTTGGACGGCCAGAAGTGGGCGTAACGCAGGGTGACGTCGGCTGCCTGGGCGGCGCCGAAGGCGGCGGCGGCCAGCACGGAGGCGGCCAGGGTTTTGAGCACAGAGCGTTGCATGCGGGTAGTCTCCTGTCGGCAAGTCGGTCGCGGCCCTGGCTCCTGCTTATGGTCGGGCCCGGCAAGGTGCCGGTGACGACGTCCGGGCTACCTGGCCGGGCGGGAGTGCGGGTGCGGCGAATCACGGCGCATCTTGCTGGATGCGACAGTTACTGACTATAACAGCCCGCTTGGCGTGCATTGCCCCTTGGTTCCCTCGGGATTTCCCTAGGAGCGCGGGCGGTAGAAGATTTCCGCCCTTCCGGTGCACTGGATCGGTGAGCGCTCGAGCTTTTGAGCCTCGAGGCGGAGCCTGCTCAGGCCAGCTCGACCGTGCTCCACCCTGGCCGATG